>PDWJ01002535.1_pt1 | contig 20460 bp, 20 predicted proteins | sample 1430881 | NCBI WGS metagenome assembly PDWJ01 (sample SAMN01162460, study PRJNA174530) | Oral metagenome, whole genome shotgun sequencing project. | biome: Marine environment; feature: Marine mammal; material: Swab sample of the gingival sulcus; isolation source: swab sample of gingival sulcus... | reverse complement strand
CGAGGTTCGGGCCTCACGGCTGGCACTGTGCGACGCCACGCGCAGGGTGCTCGCAACCGGGCTAAACCTACTCGGTATCCAGGCCCTAGAGCGCATGTAGCCATGAGTCGACGGGCCAGAACCACCCTTTGGTGGTTACTCGTCGGCTACTGCACCTGCGCTGCGGTGGGATTCCTGTGGCCGTCAGGCTGGCAGGTGAATAGGTTTTGGGTAAACGTTTGGCTATTCGTGAACCGACTGACAGACGGCGGCGCGCGCGACCTGCGTCCAGAAGGTATTGCGGCCATCGCAAACGCTCTCGCCCTCGTGCTGCCAGCCCTATTGCTGGTGCTCTTGGTGCCCAGAGTCCCCTGGTGGGCTTGGGGGCTCGCCGGGATCGTTGCCAGCTCGGCGATCGAAACGATTCAGCTGGTCGCCCTGCCCAGCCGAGGGCCACACATCGTTGATGCGGTGCTAAACAGTGCAGGCGCGCTCGTAGGCGCGTTTCTCGGCTGGCTGATCCGGAGACAAACAGGGTTCGCCGAGGGACGTAGCATGCGATAACCTACCAAAATATATGTCTGCTCTGAGGTTCCATGACTAACCCGATCACGCAATTCGCTCGCACGCTAGCGGAACTGCCGCCACGGCTGCGCTGGCACTCGTCCGCGCTTATCTCGCGATCCATCTATAGCAAAGCCTTCGGAGCCTTCGGCAACGACTCAGTGATCGTCCGGCCCAGGCAGCTCAGGGGCGTCGACAGAATTCACATTGGCAGACATGTCGCGATCTATGGCGGGGCATGGCTGCAGTGCGAGGATGGCGGAGGGCCTCTCACAATCGGTGATCGCACCTACCTGGGACATGACGTGCATATCCATGCCGGTGACGAAGTCAGCATCGGCAGCGGCTGCCTGCTAGCCGATGGCTGCTTCGTGGCCACGACGGATCACACTGCAGATGCCCAGCACGGCATATGCGCCACGGGCCCGATTGTGATCGGCGACAACGTGTTCCTCGGGCAGCGGGTTGTCGTGTTGGGTGGCGTGAACATAGGGGACGGGGCAACCGTCGGTGCGCATGCCGTCGTCACGAAAGATGTTCCGCCCGGCGAGGTCGTAGCGGGCGTGCCCGCGAAACAGATTGGAGGGAAATAGGTGCGAATCCTCATCACAGGAGGCTGCGGTTTCATCGGTCAAAACCTGGCGCGAGCCCTATCTGCCCACGAGCTGGTCGCACTAGATAGCCTGCATCCTCAAGTGCACCACGACCCAGAGTTGAGCCGCGACGCTTTTCCTGGCGAGGTGATAGTGGCAGACGTCGCCGACGAGACCGTCTGGCATTCCCTCGACGGATTCGACCAGGTGGTGCACCTAGCCGCTGAAACCGGAACAGCGCAATCCATGTATGAGGCCGACCGATACCACACCGCTAACGTCGTCGGCACCAAGAACGCAGCAGAATTTGCTGCCCGGCTAGCCATTCCGCTGATTTCAATGAGTTCCCGTGCCGTATACGGGGAGGGTCGATACCGGCTGCCCGATGGCACCGTCCACTTTGGCGCCTGCGACGAACCCGACGCAGTTCCAGAAAGCTCCCGCGAGGACGACCCGCACCGTCCAGTTTCTGTCTATGGCGAAACCAAGTCACAGGCCGAGGAAGCCACAGTAGGGGACGCCGTCACGATTCTGCGGCCACAGAACGTGATCGGGGCGGGGCAGAGTCTGCACAATCCCTACACAGGCGTGCTGGCGGCCTTTCTGGCCCGGCTGCGCGAAGGCCTGCCCCTAGTCGTCTACGGCGACGGCACCCAGACGAGAGACTTCGTCCACGTCTCTGACCTAGTTGCGGCGATCACCTGGGCGATCGACCAGCCTGCTACCCAGCGGCGAGTACTCAACTACGGCTCAGGTAGGCGTATCACTCTGCTTGACCTGGCACGCTTCGCAATAGCCGGCTCACCCCGCGACGAGGTGCCGATCGAGCACCTCGATGTGGTGCGCTCCGGAGACATCGTGCACGCGTGCGCCGACCTGAGTCACGCACTCGACTTGGGTGTCCCAGCGCCAACGTGGACTCCCGAGAAAGCTGTGGCAGACTTCATTCACTGGGGATGGGGACACCCCGGTGCGGCAGCCGCAACGTGGGATGCTGCACTGGACGAATTGGCTGATCGCGGCCTCACGAAGGGGGGAAAGTGAAACGGCTGCTACTGATTTCACCTGCCTTTCACGGTTACTGGAGTTCGATCGCTACCGCTTGGCGAAGGCGCGGCTATCGAGTGCACTCTTACGTGTACGACGCCCACCCGACTTTGACAAGCAAGGTGGCCTATCAGATGCGCGAGGAGCTTCCGCGTCGGGCGGGATTCAAGACTGCGGAGACGTCGAGGCGAATCGTTGACCGCGAGGCGGCCCGCCGGGTTCGAGCACTAAAACCTCACGCAATAGTTGTGGTCAAGGGAGACACACTGGGGCAGCAGTTCTGGGAGGCAGCAGGCGACCGTCCGGTAATTCTATGGCTCTACGATGAGCTCCGCCGAACCAAACACACCCTGCAATCGGTTAAACCCTTCTCGCACGTCGCCAGCTACTCGAAGATCGACGTGGCGCGGCTCCGCAGAGTGGGTGTGCCTTCGACCCATTTGCCCCTAGCCTACGACCAAAACATCGCGTTCCACCCGCGCTCGAGCCCCGAGATCGTGTTTGTTGGGGCGCGGTATGACAACCGTGAGAAGTTGCTGACCTGGCTGCACGACGCGAGCATCCCCGTTCGCGCCTATGGCCGTGATTGGTCGCGTCACGTGCGGGATCGCGTGCGCACCTGGAGCTTGCGGCGTCCCCCCGTTCCTTCTGGCCACGATCTGCCGCGACCAACCGCGTACGGGGTGATGAGCGGGGCATTCGGCTGCCTGAACATTCACGGTGATCAAGACGGGTTTACGATGCGCACGTTCGAAGCCGGGGGCGTGGGGGCCTTGCAACTGATTGATAGACCGGACGTGTCTGACTACTACGATCCCGGCACCGAGGTAGCGGTGTTCCAGTCTCCAGAGGAGTGCGCCGAACTGAGCCTGCGCTGTTTCGTGGATCCGCAGTGGGCAGACAGGCTGCGCGATTCTGCCCGGGCGCGAACGCTCGCGGAGCACACTTTCGACCATCGGGTCAGGGCCTTGGAGAAGCTATGGGTTTGATCCATCCCGTGGATCTAGCTGCTTGGCGGGCGGGCCAGCGCAAACGGTTGTCACTGCCGCGCAGCAAACAGCCCGAACCGGAACTGTGGATCGCAACCAACCAGGATGGCCCCGTAGATGTGGTTGTCGCGCTTGAGTCGCGGGCCCCAAGCAGCTTGCTGACATTCTTGCCGCCGCTACTATTCTTGGACGTTCCGATCGCCGTCTATTCGTCTGTGCCGATTGATCCCGATTGGTTGCCTGGCTGGCAGGTGCATCGTGCGCCTCGGGTTGCTGAACACCCGAACGCTCGGGTCGTGTTCTTTGCCGGAAACTATCTACCTGTCGGGGCAGCAGTGTTGGTAGCCGCGCCCAACGCCCATGTAATCGTCAGTCAACACGGTCTGCTGACTCCTTTCGCGCCACCGCTGCCGACGGGAGCCCACCTGCTGGCGTTCAGCGAGGCCGATGTAGAGTTTTGGTGCTCAGGCAGGGAGGACGTTACCGGGGTGGCGGTCGGATCGCAGCTGCTGCACCAAGCAAGAGATACCGCAGCCACACCTGCGGACGGCCCACCAGTATTCCTCGGGCAGTTCCACGGCCAAGAGCTGGCTAAGACCACCATGGCCAGGACGGCTCTCAGCTTTTGTCGCAGAAATCAGGCCAGCTACCGCCCACACCCAGCGGAAAGAGATCGCCGATCGTCGATTTTTCACCGGGTCTTATCGGTGTCGGGCGTCCACGTCGACACTCAGCCAGGATCAATACCCACGCTAGCGAAACCCGTTGTCGGCATGTTCTCCACCGGCGTGCTGGAAGCGGCGGCCATGGGATTGCCCGCATGGGTCTACTGCCGCAACCCACCAAACTGGCTCGAAGAATTCTGGGATCGCTACGAGCTGTCTCACTGGGGCCAGCCGCCAACCGCAGCGCCGTCCTGGCTACCCGAAACAGAGCCGGCGCAGATGACAGCCGACGTGATCCGAGCCAAACTATGACATCCCGAAGGCCGGTCGTTCTGTGGGTGACACCAGTCGCGGAACTCGCCGGCGTTTCCCGGCACATTCTGGACTTCTTCGAAGCTGGCTCGTCGAGCTGCGATCTGGTGCTCGCCTGCCCACCGGGGCCGCTCGCAGAGCTAACCGCCGCCTGCGGTCATCGCGTGATCACGGATGCGATCGATCCCGGCGTCGGAGTGATCAAGAGCTGGCTTCGGTTGCGGCGGGCGATTAGGCAGCTTCAACCCCAGATCGTGCACTCGCACCTGGCATACGCGGACGTGGTCGCCGCAGCAGCCTGCCTTGGGCTACGGGTGCGCCTCGTGAGCACCGAACACGGTATTGCCGCCGACGACCTGATCTACCACGGCAACCGGCTGAAGTCTGCGATCAAGGCGCTCATGCATCGCATCCGATTGCTCCGGGCGGACGCCCTAATCGCCGTATCGAAGGCCACAGCAGATGCGATGCGCGCCAAGTGGCGTCCCAAACAGCCAATTGACATTGTCTACAATGGCGTCGATGCCCCGCCAACGCCCCCAGTGCAGGCACCGGGCTTGCGCATCGCGACGCTGTCTCGATTGGCTCCCGAGAAGCGAATAGACGCTCTGATAGACGGTTTCGCCCTACTCAAACAGAGGCTGCCACAGGCCACGCTGACCATCGCAGGGATCGGCCCGATGGATGCGGAACTACGAGAAATGGCCAGCAGACTCGGCGAAGCCAGCGGTATCAGATTCGTAGGTTACCGTCCGGCAGACGAGGTGTTGCGCGACGCGGACGTAATCGCCCAGCTGTCGGTGTGGGAAAACTGCTCGTACGCGCTGCTCGACGCCGTCAGCGCCGGAACCGGAGTGTGCGCTACAGACGTCGGCGGAAACCCTGAGATTCTGCCTAGCCAGTGTCTCGTGACCGATCTGTGCCCCGAGACGATCGCAGACATTTTGGAAGAACAGGGGTTAGCCCTCAGACAGCGTCCCGCCCGAGCTACAGAGTGGCCAACCACCGTCGAGATGGCCCGACAGATACGCGAGGTGTACGCGCGCATCACATAGATTGCGACCCGGCGGGCCGCCCTCGCGCATCGTGTACTCTCGCATCTCACATAGACTGTGGCCCAGGAGGGCGACCAGTGACAGCTGAAAACAGCACCGCGCCGGTGAGCGAATCACCGGATGAGCCGAGCGTGCGCATCATTGAGGTCATGCTCGGCTTCGGTCTCGCGTTCCCTGGTCTCAGCCTGTACGCGGGCTTGCCGGTCGACGAGATTGCTGGCGTCTTACTGGTTCTATATGCCCTGTTTCGAAGGCCGAGGTACCGGATTGCGTCAGCCGTCTGGGTGCTTGCCAGCGGAGTCGTGCTAGCCATGGGGCTAAGCGCTCTGCTCAACGACATGATGCCAATCGTCCGTCTGGGGCACGTGGCAGTTTTTGTAGCGCTGATCGGCTTCGTGGCTGCCGGTCGCCTCGATCTGCGAGCCATCAGCTACGGATTCCTCCCCGGACTCCTGATTTCGGCGGGTTTGTCGCTCACGATAATGCGGGGACACTACGGCCCGCGGCTATCGGGCACGGTCAGTGACCCGAACACAGCAGGCATGATCGCCCTAATAGTCTGCGCGCTTGCGATCTATACCGCCCGCCACACCGCCAGCCAGATAATCATTTTGGTGACGTGCACAGCCGTCGTTGTGCTCACGTTCTCACGCACCTCCCTTCTAGCGCTGGGGCTGGCGATGATCTGGATCCTGTTGGGGCGCCTCTTGCACGTCGGTCTATCTGCAATAGCGGTGGGGATAACGGCCTTTTTCGCGGCCCCATACGTTGAAGCGTTGGTGATAAGCGGACGACTCTTTGAGCGATCCGGATCCGACACCCTGCGGACCCTGATCGCGACGGCAGCACGGGATAAGGCGTTCTCTGCCCCTCCCTACGGTTTCGGGCCTGGCACCGCAATGGTCGACGTACGCGGTCAAACATTCTTCTTTCACAACTCATATCAGGCGGTGCTCTGCGAAGGCGGCCTCCTGTTGGCGGCGATGTTCGGCGGGCTGCTGGCCTACATCTGCTATCGCTTGGTGGCTATAACCAACCAGCAGCGCTCGCTGATATTGGAGGCGGGGCTGGTCGCCACTTTTGTATGCGCCATCAACTTAGGCGAGGCACTGTTTACGCTGCAGGCGGCGGTGCTGTTTGGGGCGGTGCTGTTTGAGGCGTACCGTCGGGAGGGTAAGCACTGGGAGCCGTCTGCGGCTGACGAGCGGATGGGCGTCGGCACGCCACGAAAGGAGGTATGGGAGCGATGATTGCTCTAGCACACGACTATTTGACCCAGCGTGGTGGCGCCGAGAGGGTGGTGTTAAGCATGGCTCGGGCATTCCCAGACGCCCCAATCTACACGACTTTCTACGATCCAGACGGCACGTACCCGGAGTTTCGGGACCTCAATGTCGTTCCCTGCAAGCGGAACCGGATCTCGGCCCTTCGCAAAGACCCGCGCAAAGCGCTACCGATACTCAGCCGCCTCGCAGATTCGATACAGATCGACGCGGATGTCACCATCGCTTCGAGCAGCGGCTGGGCGCACGGCTTCCCCACCTCCGGCAGCAAGCTCGTATACTGCCATAACCCCGCCCGATGGCTGTATCAGCGAGAAGACTATTTCGGCGGATCCGCTTGGCGCAGCCCTAAAGGATGGCTGTTGCAATCCATGCGTCCACGACTCCTGAAATGGGATGCGGCTGCGGCTGCAACTGCGGATCACTATTTAGCCAACTCCAACGTGGTTGCGCAACGGATCCGAGACACCTACGGCATCGAGCCCGAGACGTTGTTCCCGCCGGTCGCCATCTCGACCGACGGGCCACAAGAACCGATTGAGGCTGCGGTCGAATGGGCCGACTTCTACCTGGTGGTCTCCAGGCTGCTGCCGTACAAGCACGTCGACCGGGTGATGGCGGCCATAGCCGACACCGACAAACGGCTATTGGTTATTGGGTCCGGCCCCCAGGAGAATGAATTGAGAGCCTTGACCGGCGATCAAATAAGGCTTGTTAGTGGCGTCTCGGACGCCCAGATCCGCTGGGCCTACGCGTCCGCCACCGCACTCATCGCCCCTAGCCACGAGGATTTTGGGCTGACTCCGATCGAGGCGGCGGCGTTCGGTAAACCGACCCTGGCGCTGCGCGCTGGAGGCTACCTAGACACTGTGACCGAAGGGGTGAACGGCGTTTTCTTCGACTCTGTCAACCCGGCGCGGATTCGCGAAGCGGTGCTCCGTCACCTGCCCAGCAGCTACGATGCGGACACGATTCGCAAGCATGCCGAGAGTTTTGGTGAGCAGCGGTTCCACGACCGGTTGCGGCAGTTGGTTGAGGAGTACTCGTCCGGGAAGGGCGCTGGGCACGAGGATGACGCTTCGAATGGAGACAACTGATATCGCTACTGAGCAGTAGTGCTTTGAGTGCCTAGATTGTTGGATGGCTGCCCGGCTACGGTTCAATGGTACCCATCTGGCGGTGCCGCCGAGGCTTAGATTCGCCAGCGTGACGACACCTTCGACGATCAGCGGTTCCATGACCGGTTGCGGCAACTAGTTGATGAGTATCCGTCAGAAGATGGCCCGGCCGAGCCGGGCGATTGAGGCAGCAACACCCAGACCGCTGGGGCCCACCAGCTGCCAAGCTGCGGTACTAAAGCGCCCGCTTGGCCGGTGATGCGGAAGGCTTTGGGGTGCCCACCTGGGACGAAGCCGTCACCGAATGCCCTACGGCCTTGCCGTTCTGCTTCTTCGGGCTTCGGCCACGACGCTTGCCGGAGTCTTCATCAGCGTAATAGTTGCTTTGGTTATAGGAGCCGTAGCTGTGGCCATAGCCATAGTGCACCGAGCCCATATTCTTCTTGGACGCCTGATTTATGACACATCCCAGAATCGGTACCCGTACCTGTTGGCAGTTTTCGACCGCGTGCGACAACTGTTCCCGGTAGGTCTTACCAATGTGAGTCACGAGCAAAACGCCGTCGGACGATGCGCCCAGTAGACCGGCGTCGGTCACGGGCAGCATCGGCGGGGCATCGATGATCACCAGATAATCCTCGCTGAGGTGCTCGATCAGGTGTCGCATGCGCTTCGACCCCGCGAGTTCGCTCGGATTAGGCGGGATGCGTCCGGAGGTCAGAACAAACAGGTTCGCGTGATCCCCAGGCTGAATTGCGTCGGTTACGGTGATTTCGCCTGCGAGAACCTGTGTGAGGCCAATTGCCGCGTCACTGTTAAACACCTTGTGCTGCACTGGACGACGCAGGTCGGCATCAATCACCAAAGTGCGTTGCCCGGAATCTGCTAGTACGCGGGCCAGGTTGGAGGCAATCGTTGACTTGCCTTCGCCGGGCAGAGCGGAAGTGACCACGATCGCCCTCGGTGGATTGTCCACATTCACATACCGCAGGTTGGTGCGAATCTGGCGCATGGCTTCGCCCGTGACTCCCAAACTGGAGAGCCCACTGCCTGCGCGTTGGCGCACAAACGCCTTGTCTTGCGGCACGACCCCCACGACCGCCTTGCCGACGATCTCTTCGACCTCTTTCTTGCTGCGAAGGCGAGTGTCTAACCCCCGCCGGATAAACGCGAACAGATAGCCGATCAAGAGGCCAGCCGCAGCACCCAAGCCAACGTTGCGCCTCCAATCAGGGGTGTAGGGTGCGCTTGGGAGTAGGGCGTTTTCAAACGGGACCAGCTTCACGATCGACGGCGCATTGGGCGACCCGATCTTTTCGAGTTCGGTGATCTCTTTTGCGGTTGACTTTATTGCTGCATCGGCCAGCGTTTGGGCTTCCTCGCGGCTGGCACCGATCGCTTCGATCTTCAGTAGGGTGGTGTTCTCGATGACGCTGGCTTGCAGGCGCCCAGCGATTTGCGGCGCCGACAGTTTAGAACCGGTGATTTCTATGATGCCGTTGGCCACCCGCCTGGTTTGGACGATCGGCACGTAGCTCTGCAGCCGCTGCTGGGCGAGAGTGGAGCCTGAGAAGGCATTGTTGACAGTCTCGGAGTCGCCAGCCACCAGGTATCCAGTCGAGGATGCCTTATACAGCACCGGCTGGGTCGCTGTATAGCCGGTTGCCAAGAGCAGGCCAACAATCACCGATGCAATCAGGAGCCAAATGTTATGGCGACTGAGTCGAACAAAATCAAGTACTGTCATTAAAAATTACCTAGCGTGGTTTACTTAGCCCGTAGGCCCAATTCCCCATATAGCTGCATATCATAGACGATCCGGTGACTGAACACAGATTCTGGCTACGATGCGGCAATTGCACTACACTCGAGGGGTTGGATTGCACCTGCGTTCACCAACTTGGGGGGTTGGGCGGGGTAGCTCAGAAAATGGGTAATTCCTATGTGTAGAGGCCGATGCCGGTTTGGGGGAGTCTGTGGCGCCGATAGGTTCTGCTGTGTACCGTCGAATTAAGCGCGACGAAATGCAGCAGCGGTTGCTGCTCGCCGCGATTGACTTGACGCTGATCGCCATCGCAGCAGGTTTGGCGGTTCTGCTGCGGTCGAAGTTCACGTGGCTGGGCGCCTTCGGAAAAGCAGACGTTGAGCTGTTCCTGTGGCCGGTCGCGATGCAGATGTATCTCGGATGGTTCATTGCCTTGGTGATATTTGGCTGCTATCAGCCGGCAAAACTTGGTACCGGAACCATTGAGTATAGGCGGGTTTTAAACGCGAGCTTTGCGACGGCTGGTTTACTTGCCTTAGCGGCCTATTTGCTGCAATACCCGTTGTCACGAGGCTTCTACGTCCTATTCTTCGGGATCGGAGCACCCCTATTGGTCTTCGGGCGTTTGGTTGGACGCAGAATCGAGCATTGGCTGCGTAGTTCCGGTAGGTGGGTTATGCCGGTGCTTCTTGCGGGCAACCGGCAACACGTAGATGAACTAACCAGAATCCTGCATCGCGAGCGTTGGTTGGGTTACCGGGTCGTGGGAGCACTGGTTACCGACAGTGATGCCCCAACCACGAGCTATGGGATTAAGATTCTGGGGGTACCGAACGATGCGCTGCGAGCAGTCGATCAATGTGAAGCAGGGGGCATTATCTTCGCCGAGGGCTCGTTCGAGAATTCCGGCGACTTTTCTATGCTCGCTAGGCAGATGGAACAACACCACGCCAGGCTGATGGTGGTGCCTGCCCTTACCGATATCTCGGCCCAGCGCATGGACGTGCGACCGGTTGCGGGATTCCCGCTCGTCTACGTGGAGCGTCCGCAAGCACTGAACGCCTCTCGTGCGGCCAAGCGGGTCTTTGACATACTTGCCACGGCCATCGGCTTGGTGGTCGTTTGGCCGCTGCTAGCGGTGGTCGCCATCGCAATCAAGATTGATGATCCGAAGGGCCCCGTCCTGTTCAAGCAGACCCGGGTCGGCCAAAACGGAACCACCTTCGAATGCCTCAAATTCCGGTCTATGGTTGTAGACGCTGAGAGCCGGCTAGCGGAGTTGGCTGGTAGGAATGAGATCGCCGGTGGAGTGATGTTCAAGCTGGCGAATGATCCGCGAATCACCCGGGTGGGCCGGTTCATTCGTAGGTTCTCGCTCGACGAGTTTCCGCAGCTATTCAATGTTTTGAAAGGCGAGATGAGCCTGGTGGGCCCGCGACCGGCCCTGCCGAGCGAAGTGCAGGCCTATCAGCGCCGTGACCTGCGGCGGCTTGATGTGCGTCCCGGCATGACCGGGCTGTGGCAGGTTTCTGGGCGGTCGAACCTGGATTGGGAAGACACCGTGCGTCTTGACTTGTACTACGTTGACAATTGGTCGCTTGTTCAAGATTTGCAGATTCTGTGGCGAACCGTGGGGGCGGTTCTGTTTCCCAACGGGGCATACTAGCCGTCTTTTCCGACAAGCTGGTTGCGGCTTCGGAACCGAGGCTTGTTCCTGCGATTTTGCTTGGGGCGGTCTCAGGAAGATGAGTACCGTGGGTCTCGCTCGAGTCTGCAAGCGGCATACTGGGCGTAGGATTAAGCGACGTGAGGAAGACTGTGTCTGCGCCAACGATGCATTTACGCGTGCTGGATCGGGTGATCGCGGTCGAGTTTGGTGCGCGTGACCAGTTTTTCGCTGAGATGCATCGCCTTTGGGGACACATGCAGGTGGCTCCCACCGAGGAATGCGCCGAGACTGTTCCGATGAACTGGGACACCGATCGGAATCTGGGCGAGAGCCTCAGCTTGGCGACACATGAGATCACCTACGCCGCCATTCGGGCAGGCAAGGGGCGACTGGTCTTGCTGCATGCGGGAGCAGTGGCGAACCCTGAAACGGGCGCTACCTTGGTGTGTGTTGCCCGTGGCGGAACGGGCAAGACGACCCTCACCAGGCGGCTGGGGCAACGGTTCGGGTACCTGAGCGATGAAACGGTAGCAATCACGCAGAACGGGAGGGTATTGCCGTATCCGAAGCCGCTTTCGATTCGCGAGCCGGGGCAGGACGTTAAACGCGAAACCCCGCCCGGGGACCTCGGGCTGGTGCCGGCTCCCGAGGAGTGCTGGCTGCAGTCGATCCTGTATCTGGATCGGGATTCGCGTCACGAAGGCGTGACGTTCACAGAGCTAGATCTTCTCACGGCCTTGGGTGTGATCACCGCAGAGACCTCGTCTCTCGGCAGCTTGCCTGCGGGATTGCGTGCGATCGCGGATCTTGTCGCGGCCACGCGTCCGATTCGACTGTGCGAATACAGCGAATCTGCTGATCTGACTGAGGTGTTAGCCGGTGAACTAGGAGGGGCGACATGATTGTCACCCGGGCTCGGTTTAGCGACTTCTTGGTGGTCGGTGACGAGTCTGGCGTGCTGCTGAATTCGCGATTCATCCATCTCGGACAGATCGCGACCGCAGTCGTCCAGGCTGCCGAAGTTCCGGTATCAATCACGCATTTGGCTGACGTGCTGGAGCAGAGATTTGGCCGACCAGCCAGTCTCGACCTTGATGCCGCAGTATTGGGAGTAGTCAAAGAGTTGGTCGCGGAGGGCGTATTGACGGAAGTGGTCGACGGTGAGTGACACTGCGCAACTGCCGATATCTGTGCGGGTGGCTCTGGCACACGCGGCGATCCAACACCTAGCCGATGCAGAAGGAATCCAGATCCTGCATATCAAGGGCCCGGCGGTACACGAGAGCCTGCTAAAAACGGACGCCGACGGCAACCCGTCCAGGCGCCGGAGTACGGACGTTGACGTGCTATGTCGGCACAGTGACGTTGTTCGCGTGGACAAACTCTTGAGGGCAAACGGCTGGCGGCAGGTGGCCACATTTACCTCTGGGTCGATCTTCGAGCACGCAGCCACCTACTGGCACGACATGTTTGGCTATCTTGATCTCCACCGGCTGTTTCCTGGGGTTCGGGTAGAGCCGGAGGCCGCATTTAATGCGCTCTATCGAAACAGTTTCGAGTACCTGATAGCCAATTGGCCGTGCCGGGTGCCGTCGATTGCCGCGCAGCGAATGGTGCTCGTCCTGCATGCAGGCAGGGGCGCAGGGAGGCGCTCGCAGGACGTTCAGGTCGCGTGGTTTGGGGCGAATGATGCGGAACGAACCGAAACTCGGGAGCTGGTTGCGGAACTTGGCGCTGAGGTCGGCTTTGCTGCAGGAATTGGCGAACTCGATAACTATGCTGATTCGCCGGAGTATGAGCTTTGGGCCAGTCTTGATCCGAAGACCCCGTGGCTTCGGCAGTTCCGAGGTCGCTGGCGTGCCGCATCCGGTGTGGATAGGGCTACGCTTGTTTGGCGAGTCGCCACCGTCAACCGGGATGCGCTCGCGATGCGACTCGGGCACCGGCCGAACCGCCGGGAGGTGCTGTCAGAACAGATGAGGCGCTGCGTCAGGCTAGCGAAGGAACTCTGGTGTGCACTGAGGAGGGGTAATGCTGAGGATCGCCAATGATGTGGCGTGGGTGCAGGGCGAAGCCGACGCCTACCATGTGATGAGGCTGCCCGCAGGCACCCCGATCACGCTCGCCGGTACGGCCGCAAGCGTTTGGCGGATCATGGTGATCGAAGGCGGAGATGCGGACGATGTGGCCAGCCACTATGGTGTTGCCACGTCGGAGATCAGCAGCACGGTTGCCGAGTTCTTAGCGCAGTTGGTGCGGGGCGGGTTTGTGAAGGAGGCCTGAGTGAGCCAGGACGTCGACTTCTTGATGGTGTGCACGGCCAACATATGCAGATCCCCGTATGCGCACCTGCGATTAGAGCAACTGCTGGCACAGCAGTATCCGGACAAGCAGTTTCGGGTCGAGAGCGCCGGTGTTCGCGGCTTTGTAAATCACCCGATTTGCCCACTGATGTCTGAGCAATTGAGAGTTCGCGGCGGAGATGATTCGGCTTTCATGTCGAGGTCCCTGACTACTGAAATCGGCGACTCGGCGAGGATGATTCTGACCATGGAGGAGTCGCATCGGCGATACATCTTGGATAACTGGCCACAGTGGTTTCGACGCACCTTCGTTTTGGGTCAATTCGTGGCCACACTCAACGATGAACAGATGTCTGCCGCACAGATGGTGGAACGAGGATTCAGTAGGCGCCTTGCAACCAGCCGAGCGTTTGAGGTCGCTGACCCGCACGGCCGGGGGTCGCAACAGGCCATGGAGTGTGCTGACAGGATAGATTCATTGTTGAACAGACTCGTGTCGCAGTTGGTGCTCTGGTGATTCGGTTCGGTCAGTGATGGAAGCGTTTTCTCTGCTCTACTCTGTTCGGGCCAACTAGGTAGCGAGCCAAATCAGGGTAGAAGCGCACACCGGTGCTGGCAGGGCCGCAGTGGCGTGGCCCTGGGTAGGTTTCAGGTGGGCACAGTTGTGGCTGTGCCCGTGCCCCCGGGGTGGCCGGCCAGGCGGGGCGAGGACGGGGCCGCTAGCGTTTATGTTTTGCGGCGTATTCGGTCATCTTGTCTGAGCGCAGAGCCTGGCCCAATTCCTTGGCGGCGGCCTCATCAAGCACATCGATGCTCTGACCGTCCTGGGACCGTCCAAAACCTGCGAATGGCAGTTGCAGCGAGACGATGTCGTCCGGATTCGTCATGCGCATCCCGGTGGCTAGGTCGATCATCTTTGCGTTAGTAAGATTATTGTCGACAGTCATCGAACTGGCCATGATCGCCATAGTGTTGTCTAGTTTCTTTGGGTTGCCCAGCACCTCCGGTGTGGCCACTTTCTTGAGAATCGCCTTGATTACGTCACGTTGGCGCTGGGCGCGCGACAGGTCGCCGTCCGGGAGTTGATAGCGCTCGCGACTGTACACCAAGGCCTCGTCCCCATTCAGCGTCAATTCACCCTTGGGAAAAACAAAACCCTCGTCTTGGTTCGATGGCCAAGGGTTGTAGACGGTGATCCCGCCCACAGCATCCACGAGCTTCACAAACCCCTTGAAATCGATCAATACCGCGTGATCGGCCTGAATGCCGAGCAGCTGGTTAACGGTTTGCACAGTGAGCTTGGGGCCTCCCCAGGCGTAGGCGGCGTTGATCTTAGCCTTCTTGTGGCCCGGGATGTCTACCCAAAGATCGCGAGGGATGCTGACCAGGTAGGCGCTCTTCCGGTCTCCCGACACATGGAAGACCATCAATGAATCGCTTCGGCCCCCTTCCACATCTTCACGGGCATCGCTGCCCATTAAGACGACATTCAACGGCGGGTTTTCCGGAGCCGCTCCCTGCTCATCAGGGTTCGTTGCCGCAGTCGAAGACGGGGCGGGCAACATGTCATCGCGCTTCACCTGGTCGAGTGCGCCATTCAAGCGTGCTGCGAGCAACGCAACGAGGATGATTCCGCCGACTACGAGCACCCCAATTATCGTTAGAGCCACCCAAAGAGCTAGCCTGCGTTTCTTTTTGCCAGAGCCCTCTTGCGTCTGCGGTTCTCCCGCACCACTGGACGTACCAAAACCGGTATCCGCGCCCGCTGATTCGCCGCCTGGGGCCTCATCTAAGCTCGGCTCTGGATCGGCAGAATATGCTCGGGCCGGCCGCGCCTGACCCGTTGCGTTGTCGTGGGGCGGTAGCGTCCGGCGTGGACCTTGATTCCGGTCACTACCCAATGCGACTCCTAGAGACTAATCAGACCGCGTTATCCGCGAGCCAAGCTGCACCAATAATACCGGCCTTGTTCTTCAACTTGGCAGGTACGATATCGCACTTTAGATCTAGCAACGGTAAGAACTGGTCGCTGTTCTTGCTAATGCCGCCTCCGACCACCATGAGGTCTGGGCAGAGCAGCATCTCAAGGTGCGAGTAGTAGCGTTGTAGCCGCTTCGCCCATTCCTCGAAGCTGAGGTCTTCAGCCACCATGATTGACTTCGCGGCGACCTTCTCGGCCTCGGCGCCGTCCAGTTCTATGTGGCCGAACTCTGTGTTCGGAATCAAAACACCCTTATAGATCAGCGCGCTGCCAATGCCGGTACCCAGCGTAGTGACCAGGACGGTCCCCTCTACGCCCTGGGCGGCACCATAGTAGACCTCGGCGACACCTGCGGCGTCCGCGTCGTTTACGACCACCACTTTGCGTCCGAGTGTGTCAGAGAAGAAATCCTGCATGTTCTTGCCGGCCCACGACTTTTCAAGGTTCGCAATGAACGGGGTTACCCCGTGCACGACGGGCGCGGGAACCGTGATGCCTACAGGGGCGTCGCCGAGTTCATCTGAGAAGTGATCAACGATTTCGGCGAGTACCTTAGCGACATTCTCTGGCGTGGAATGACTTGGAGTTGGAATTCGGAGTCGGTCGGTAGCGAATTTACCCCGCTTTAGGTTAACTATCGCACCCTTGATGCCCGTGCCACCGATGTCAATGCCTAGAACCTTCTTCATGACGGAAGCCTATAAGAAAACTTGCCGTGTGACTGCGAGATTGGGCAGTCACATCGCGGCTTCGGTTTGTGTGGGTGTCTCGGGATTTGACCCCGGGGGTGGTAGGTCCGGCCTCCGATCACTGGACTCGCGGCGCCTGGCTGCGCGCGAAGCCTCCAATTGAGTCAGCGCCTGTTCGCGAGCGTCGGCCGGGTTGAGGTGACGCAGAACGAGGTTGACTGGGCCGTCGCAGTTGTGCACCTCAACCGACGCGAGTCTTAGCCTGCGCTGCAGCGGACCTTGGGAGAGTTGGACGGATTGGGTTCTGGCGTGCGGGATTAGCTCAGTTATGCGGGTCAGCCAGCCATGGGTGGACGCGACAATCGAGTCGTTACGCCCATAGCTGCAATGCTGAGCGTCAAACCAGCGCAGCCAGCGGCTGCGGGGTGGGCTTGGTTGGAACACCAACGACGGCAGATCAGTTCCGGGCCAGATGACCTCGATCACAGTCAATACTTGCTGCCAGGTGCCTGCTGGCATGAGCAGGTTCGAGGTCGTTTCGTTGGTTTCATCTGATGCGTGCGCATAGCCCAAGACATCAACGTCCATGCGGTACAGGCCGAATGGACGGAGTGTGACTGGTTGCGCGATTCGCAAGCCTTGGATTCGATCAGTAGGCAGGGATTGGGAGCGGAGGTTCGTGAGGCCTCTGGTGATCTGGATCCCCTGAGGTTTGCGGGCAAGATTGTAGTTCCACTGGCTGGTTACCCGCGAAACGATAAACGAATATAGCCCGCCTAGGAAGGGGAAGACTGCGAACAGTGCGAACCATTCCAGTTGGCCGATCAAAACAACCAAGGCGTAGACGATCAGAATTGCGGCCGGGATCAAAAACTGAGGGCTCAGTAGGGCCGCTAGCAGCAGTCTGTCTGGCCGGGTCGAGACTAGAACCTCGTCTGATTCGCTCAGATCCGTCCAGGCGGATGCGGCGGGCATGGATTCGGTCGGTCGTACACCGTGCGCACGCGCGAGCAGTTCGTCTCTCAATGTTGCCGCGCGGCTGCGTTTTAGGTAGCGCAGTTTGGTGTGGGAGGCCGCACCGACGTCGATCGATAGCTCTGCTAGACCAATGAACCTGGCTGCTAGCGGCTGGTTGATGTCGATGGATTGGATGCGTTCGTAGGCGATTCGCTTCGAGTTCTGAAAAATGAAACCGGTCTCGATGCGTAGCTCAGAGTCGTCGGCGATGAACTTGGTGAACCACCATTGCGCAACCCCAATCAGGAGTATCAGGATCGCAATCCCGAGAACTATAAGCCCAAACCAGGCGCTTTTTTCTTGTACGGTTTCTCGAATATCGCCGAGCCTATCTAGCATTTGCCTGCCGAAACTGAAGATTAGCACCACGAGCGCGATCCACAGTCTGGCTACGGGAGTCAGCGGGTGGGGGCGTTCGAGAATCTGCTGTTTCGCCTCTTGGGCGGCTGTGGCTACGTTCCGCCTTGGATTCAGCCGCTCCTGGACGGAAGCGTCGTGTCGGGGTGGGGTTTGGGGCGTGACCGACGGGGGCAAGAACTGCGGTGCGGCCGGAAGCGTCGGTGCTGCGCCGTGTGGGAGATCGTTGGTGGCTGGTTCCCCCGGTTGCCGTTCTGACGTCTGTGGGCTGTCCGGTTGCTGCTCGCCAGACGCTGCGGCGCCTGGGTTCGTGTCACCTGGCTGTTGCGGGTCGCGTGCTGTCATAGCCCGGCTGCCTGGTTTTGGCCTAGCTCGGTGAGCCTGTCGCGCAGACGTTTGGCCTCTTCTGGGGGTAGCCCAGGAATCACGGCATTGGTGAGCGTAGCCGCCGTGATCAACTGCACATGAGAGATATGAAACAGGCGCTCGATCGGGCCAGAACTGACCTCGACAGCTTGCATTCGCCCGTAGGGGACGGCGGTGAGAGACCGGAACCAGACACCCTGAGTGATGTACAGGTCTTCCTCCCGCTCCACGTAGCCCCATCGTGAGGCGATTAGATCCATGCGATACCAGCGCCAGCCGGTAAACAGCAGGCCTGGAATCAGAATGGCAAGGCCCCAATACCATTTGGTGAAGAATCCCAGCGCCACACTGCACGCAATGATTGGTGGCAGATAGATGATCAGCGTGGCTAGGCGGCGGTAGGTGCGGTAGGCGGGGGATACGCGCTGCCAATCCAGATCTGGGGCCGCAAACAGTTGTTCGGTTGCCGAGGTGGTCACGTCGCCAGCTTACCGAGTGTCAGGGGCCAAGAAGGGGCACAAACTGAAGGGGCAACGGGTGAAGGCGGCGCCGAATGGGGTAGGCCGAATGAACGTGGCATGCAAGCTGCTTTGACGAAACATCGTGTGCCGCCAGATTTCCAGCATTTAGAGTATGGTCTCTCCTAGCCTTGAGCCTCGACGAACCGTTTCGCTTGGTTCGGCGCTGGTTTGGGCTCCAGGTCGTTGCGAACCCCTCATTTGACTTCGGTCGGTGTTGCGGCGCGGACTGCCCGCTTGGTAGACCAAGTCGATCGGCAGGTTTGATCCCACGCACCGGCACTCGCAGCACAACTGCTCACATCGTCCGGCTGGACGCTATCGGAACGCGCGCGCCAACTTCTTGCGCCAGTCTTCGAATTTCGGGCCTGTCACCTTTAGATCACCCATGATGATTCTGCCCGACAACACTAGGGTCGCGCAGGGTTGGCTCGCGTCCAGCCCACGAACCTTAGTGTCGCCGGCGAAGCATTCGGTCTCGTCGATCACGTGAACGCCGGCTGGAACCCAGATCTTTACGTCGCCCATGATGACTTTGAGCTTCATGTGATGCACCTTGGCAGGCAATGATGTTTGCGTCAGGTTGATTTTCACATCGCCCACGATGGCTTTGATCGTCATATCCTCGGGGACGCTCAGCCTACCGGTGTATTTGCGTTCCCCCATGACCGCGACTATCTGCGTTGCAATGCTGCTTGTGGCCAGCTCCTGCGGTGGTTTCGCAGGCTTGGCGACGCCCCGAAGATCCTGGGTGAGTTCCGCCAGGTCACCGTAGGTGCGCGCCTTGAACACGTCGGCGATTCGATCGTTGTGTTCGTTCAGGGTTAGGCGGCCGTCGGCGTATGCAACATCTATCTCTGCTGCGGCATGGTTGCTCGGCATCGCCGACGCGGACATCCCGCATTTCAGGATCTAGGGAGAATGGCAGCAACGTCATGGCGGCAGTCTATTTCTCGTCCGCTGGGTTGCGTAAGGGGGAAACCTCAGGATCGGGGACGTCTCCGTGTTCTCCCTGAGCGATAGCTACGTCTGCGGCAGCCGACAGATCCTCAAGTCGAGACGTGAGTTCCTTGAGATCATCCACAATCTCTGCAACGGAGCGGCCTGCCAAGCGAGCTACCTCAGCTCGCTGGGTTCGATGATGGTGTTGGTAGGCGTTGTCCACGCTGTTGATAACGACACCGACCACGAGGTTGATCACAACGTAGGTGCCGAAAAGTAGAAATGTGATCACGTACGGGAACGCGAGCGGACTGATTTGTCGCAGGTCGTGCAGGATCGTATTCCACCCCTCGAGCGTCAAGAGCTCGAACAGAGTCAACATGCCCTCGCCAACGTTCTCGAAATAGTGAGGCATCTCGGGCGGGGTTCTCTCGTGGAATATCACATAGCCAACGATGGCGTAGATGTAACACATGAGGGCCGTGAAGGCCAGCAGAGATAGGGCTGGCCCGGCTGCCCTGCGCAGGCCATCAGCGAGTACCCGGGCGTCCGGCATTAGTTTGACTAGCCTCGTCACCCGGGCCAAGCGCACCAGCCGCAAAAGCGTGGTGTTATTGGTTAGGCCTGGGATGAAGCAGACGGCGACGATGAGAAAATCGAATGTGTTCCATCCGTTGGCAAAGAAGCGTCTCGGATTGAACGAGACTGCGGCCAATCGGATTACTAGCTCTGCCACGAAAATGGCTAGGAAAACCTGATCGACAAGGTCGATAATATGCGATCCGGTCTTGCCGATGGGGTAGGTGTTGATTCCGATGGTCAGCGCATTGACCACAATGATTGCGGCGATGAAGTTCGTGAACCACTCAGCTTCTGCGACCGTTTTGGCGCGCCTAGACAAAGCCGATAGTTGTTGCACTTTCGCACCTCCGATTCTACGAACTCTTCAAAACGTTTCAGAGCCACTCTAGCCGAGTGTAGTGGCGCTCATTTGCCAACCATGTGCGGGTCTCGGTCGATCATGCGGAGGTGAGCAACGGATTCTCGCTGTCGGTAGTGATCCGGGCGGCAGCAACAGCGCGAGGCCCCTGGGACTATCGTTGCGGGAGATGGTGGGTGGCTATCATGACCCCATGTGTATCCTGGATTCGCTGAGCTTGGACGGTAAGAGTTTCGCTATGACCTATTCGTCCAACTCTCAGGTGGATCCCCAAAACATGTCTCACTTCAACTATTCAGAGGTTGAAG
>PDWJ01002341.1_pt1 | contig 20476 bp, 15 predicted proteins | sample 1430881 | NCBI WGS metagenome assembly PDWJ01 (sample SAMN01162460, study PRJNA174530) | Oral metagenome, whole genome shotgun sequencing project. | biome: Marine environment; feature: Marine mammal; material: Swab sample of the gingival sulcus; isolation source: swab sample of gingival sulcus... | reverse complement strand
ATGATATGAATTATTTCTTTTTAAAAATATTAATGGCAACTGGATTTTTACCACATATTAGAAAAATAAAAATGCAACCATAATATTACAGAAAGAGCCGATAAAACCAAAGATTAAAGCTTTCAATAAAGAATAATTTTTGTTATAATTTATTGATTGCATAAAAGTTGCTCTAAATATATATTCTAAATCAGAGAAATTATGTTAAATTTATTATTATAATGGAGGCTGTATGAGATTTATTATATTTCTTCTCATGATGGTTATGAGTTTTTCTCTTTTTGCAGGCGAAAAAATAAGCGAAAAAGAGAAATCAATGTTTATCAGGAATGTTGTAATTCCACTACCTTCCGAGATTATCTTGGCATTGGATAATTTAACTGATGTTGACTGGAAGAACAGTGTAAAGTACAACTATAGTGCTGACTATGAAGAAAACTATGAGATTGTCTTAAATTTAGGTATCAAGGTTGCCAATGGATTTATTGCAATTCAAGCTAAAGACAAAAAAAATATTGGTGAAATGTTTTCGGTAAGTAAAAATTTGGCTGAAAATTTTGGAGCTAAGAGTAATCTTTTTGCAAGAAAAGAGGAGATTATTAACCTCGTAAAAAGTAATGATTGGAACAAGTTAAGAGAAACTCTTGATGATATGCAGCAGAAGATTAAGATTGAAATGGCTAAGTACCATCCTGATTTTGTAACATTATCAAGTATTGGTGGCTGGCTTCAAGGCCTAAGTGTGGTTTCAGGAACTCTTACAAAAAACTACACTAAAAAAGCTTCAACAATATTGTATCAACCTGTTTTAATCAATCACTTTATAGAAAAAATTGATGCTCTTGATAAAAAACATGGAAAACTTCCTATAGTAGTTAAGATAAAAAAAGCTCTTGTAGAGATAAAAGGTCTTACAAATGTAGGATTCTCTAAGCCAATAAGTAAAGAGAGTATTGAGAAACTTTACAAAATAAGTTCTTCACTAATTAACGAGATTGAGAAAGGAGAATAGTATGAATCGTATTTTATCTGTTTTGATTATAGTTCTTTTTGCTTCTCTATCTTTTGCCGATAAAATTTATGTAGAGGCTCTATCACAAAAGGCAGCTCTTGTTATGATAGAAAAAGGTTATAAGCATATAACCGGTGTTGAGTATGGAAAGCTAAAAAAAGGTGAGTCTGATTATCAAACATTAACTCTTTACAAAGGTGTTGATTACTCATTTGGATTTGGAGCAGACCAAACTATGAAAACTCTTAAAATGGAGATCTATAACGAAAATTTTGATCTCGTAAAGAGTGCAAAAATTAACTCTGATGAGTATAAAATAGTAACACTTTCAAATGTTGAGAGTGGTCCTTACTATGTAAAGATAACTGCTGTAGATGCAGATATATCAGGTAGCAATTGGTTCTTCCACTACTCATACAAATAGTAGATCCTATTTAAATAAAAGGGGCTAATTAGCCCCTTTTATTTAAAAACCGCCTATTAAATTTCCATTTTATTGAAAATAATTTTACGTTGCTTGCTTAGTGAAAACTACCTATTGGTAACCATCTTTCCCTTAAATTCTCCTTTTTATCCTAATTTTTGCAATCTCACTGTTTTATAATAAAAATATATTCCAATTTAGTACAAACTAAACGCCACTCTTATCTCCCCAAATAATCTTATGTAGTTGAACTTGATATCTAAAATTTATTTTGGAGTCTATTATCATTTTTGCAATCTCTTCATGGGTAAGCTCGCTATTCCCAACTTTTGAGATCAACATTTCACACTTTATATTTTCCCTGTTACTCCCATAAAAAAGGAGAAGATCTTCAAAATCCTCTTTAGTTGAAACAACAAACTTAATCTGATCTTTCTTATCAAGAAACTTTAAATTTTCAAGAAGAAATTTACCGGATTCTCCCGATGAAACAGTTTTATAATCTACAATCTTAACAACTCTTTTATCTAAATTTTTAATAGATATAGTTCCGTTTGTTTCCATAAGAATAGTATAACCCTCACTCAAAAGAGAATCAATAAGTGGCTTTATCTTTTCATAACCAAGCATAGGTTCCCCTCCGGTGAACTCTACAAGTTTAGAGGGAAAAGATTTAATCTTTTTCTCAATCTCATTAAGAGTAAGGTAATCTCCATTGTAGAATGAGTATTCGGTATCACACCAACTACACCTAAGGTTACAACCTGTTAGTCTAACAAAAATACAGGGGAGCCCTGCATAAACAGACTCCCCTTGAAGTGAATAGAAAATTTCATTTATCTTAATCATTTAGAATTTCCCATAGTTAAAGACCACAAACAATTTAGTTAGGGTCTGCCAGAAAGAGCATAAATACCGGCAAGTTACGGTAAAATTGGTTCAAAGTAGTACAGCTTACAAAAGTTAAGAGATAAAAACCTCTCTTGACTAATATTACAAAGAAACACCAAAGCTAAACTCATTGTTAAATTGTTTCTTTCATATCAACTACAAAGTTTTAACAGGTATCACAACTTTTTTAAGCAGATTCCGGCTAATAAACCTTAACCTCTTTCATAGGCTCAAGAGATACTATTCTCTTATTTTCTCTAAAAAGATCTGAAGTTAGATAGATTTTTAGTTCTGAACCTTCATTAAGAAGTCTATTAGTATAATCCTCACACCTTCTCTCAAGATAGTTATATTCATTAAGTAGCTCTAAATTGAGATTATCTTTTCCTAAAATAGTATCACCAACATTCTTAATCTTCTCAATAGAATCCATACATATAAATACAGGACAACCTTTTGTTATTTTATCTTTTAGAACCATCTCAACCTCATCTTTTGTAAATGGCAAGATAAATATAAAAGGCTCTTCAGATGAAAACTTTTTATAGAACTCATACTCATCTTTAAAGGATTCAAGAATATTGATACTTGAGAAGAATGTTGTTTTATCTTCAATATGATCCCCCCAACTTGAACCAAAATTAACAAGTTTAGAGATCTCTTTGTTTATATTATCAATCATAGAGCTTCCACTTACTATAGGATAGTTGATTCCGGCAAACGAAAGATCCTGAAGTAGATGTTGTAAATTACCTAAAATATCAGAAAAGATAAACACCTGTTTTCCATCTTCAAGATATCTCTTTATCTTCTCAACATCAACTTTGAGCGGCTTAAACTCCTTTATTGAGTTCCCTTTAAGCACCATATAATCATAGTTACCTATATTGAGATCTGTCTTTTTCATTAAACCTGAGTTGTAGAGACTGTAATCACCCATAACAGCAATACTTTTCTTTGCATCTTTTATCTCAACAACAGCACCACCCGGAACAAGACCGGAGTTAAAGAACTTAATATTTACCAAACCTCTAAAATTATAACCTTTTCCTAGAGGGGTTATCCTTATAACTCTTTCAGAGAATCCTTCAAGATCCTTTCTTGTAAACAGTTGAGTATTCTCGTTGGAAACAAGTATTCCTTGAGTTGTTTGCTCTCTTCTCCAAAATACATTGAGAAGCTTATAGGTTATATCTGAAGAAAATAATCTTAGATCTTTAAAAGTGTTCATTAGTACAGGTATATCATAAACACACTTCTGCCTTGCATTTGTAACAATTAAAACATCGGGCTCACCATACCTTTCAAAAAACTCAGGATCATATTTTACAGGATCAATAAGTAGTTTGACTCCTGACATTTCAATATAAACTGAATCCCCATCTTCAGAAGAAGTGGTACTTAAAATTTTGAAATAGTTATTTTCATCTGAAAGATCAACTTTGTTTAACTGCTTCTCATTCCTCTCTACAATCTTATCAATCAAAGGAGCCTCATAAGGAATGAACTCTATTTCAAAGCTCATTTGACCCAATCTACACTGATTTTTAAGGTATGGAACAGCACCTTCGGAAAGAGAGATACTTCCTTCATAAAAGACTAGATACTTTCCACTGCTTTTATCAAAAATTAAATTTCTAATTTTAAAGTTATCATTTAGTTTTGATTCATTGAGTTTATATCTTGTCATAATAGTATCCATCTTTTCTCTAACAAAAAGATAGTTTTGATAGAAACTATTTAGGAAAGATAGATTTTTACCCTCTTCAGGAACAAAAACAATATTGTGCTCTTTATATAACTCCTCCTTAATAATTGTGAAAACTTTTAGAAGGTTTCTATAAAACTTACCGTAATTTGTATCCGGTTCAGATATAAAGTTTACAACATAACCAATACCATGTTTAAAAGAGATAGAGATAATTCTATCAATAATTGAAAGAGATGGTAACTTACCATCAAAAATAATCTTATTAAAAATTAGCTCTTTAACCTTAAGATAGTTCAAAAGCAATGCTTTAACCTCAGAATCAGACATATTAGATTTTTGAATCTTATACTCTATCTCTTCAGCAACCTCATCTTCAGCAACAACCTCTTTTTCTTCTTTAGGAGGTTCAGCACCAAAATATTCAATCTCAACTCTACTCTTTATAAAGGCAACCAGCTTAGAGAAGATCTCCTCCCAGCCTTCTCTTACACCTTTAACAATATCCTCAATGGAGTTCAATAAAAAACTATTAAGCTCAATATCTTTTATTGCAGATTCCAATTTTTCTATAGAGTTTAACCTGTCAAAGTTTTCATACAGCTTTTCCTTACTTTCAAACTTCTCAATAAACTCTCCAATTTTTAAAAGGTTATCCTCATCTTGATTTCTATTATCAAAATCTGTATAAACTAAATTCTTCTTTTTATTCAACCTCTCTTCAAGGCCATTCATAATACCCTTTTGAGCTTCTAAAATTGGACCTTCAAGACCTGACTCTTCAACAAATTTTTTCATTTGATTATATTGAAAAAGTATCTTCTCATAACCCTCTACATACTCAAAATCAACATAGATCCTAGATGCAATCTCATTTTTAAAATTTTCCATAAATTAAGATTCCTATTTTAATTAATACACAATAATAGTTTTCATCAACAAATAATAGGGATTATATCACAATGTGATATAATCCCACAATAATCATCACTACTAATTATATATACAAAATGTACATTTTTCCTATTTTTTATTTAAAATTATTAATAATCCTTTTAATTGTCTAACTTATAACACTCCAAATCATCACCACAGGATATATAGATACAATCCTCTATTTCAGGAACAAAGAGCATATCCATACCCTCTTTTTCATAAATCATATCAAAATCCGTACCATTGTATCTATAGAGACCATCGCTAGCCAATAAAAGAGTAGAAGATCCAGCCTTTGCCATATCAAAAATCCATAAAGATGAGTTATTCTCATCAATGTAGATTGTCTCTAAGTTTCCATCTGTATACTTGGTAACAAAATTTTCATTATCACTCTTTAGCCACATATTTGTTCCATCGTAGAGAAGATCCAAAATAGCTTTATTTACAAGACCGTTACTCTCATCTAAATAACTCCACTCATCACCACTCTTTATTGAAACACCCTTGTTGGAAGCAAACCATAAATTTCCATTTTCAGATTCTACATCGTAAACCTTTTTAGTTATAAGGCCATCATCTTTAGTAAAACTTTCCCAACTATCACCTTCACTAAATATATAAGCACCTTTACTGGTTGATATAAACAGTTCCCCGCCTATCTCATTGAAACGGAAAATCTTATTGGATTCCAGTGGAGAGTTATCTTTATCGTAGAGAACAGTTTCACCGCTATTATCAATGGTATAAAATCCACTAAACTCACTTGAGATAAATATTTTATCATTGTAATAAGCAAGGTCGGAAATAGATGAAAAACCTACCTCGCTAACAGATGAAACAAGGCTCCACACATCATTTTCTATTTTTAAAACCTCATATTTCGTAACAAGCAAACCTGTTTTAGGATCAAAGTCAACTATTTTATCTGTAGGTCCATAGATATAGTTTTCAATATTTTTATCACTATCAAGCTTTACCAAACCTTTTTTAGTGGAGAAAAATATATTGTTGTTATGTAGAAAAACACCATTGGTAAGATTATTTAAAAAACCGTTTCCTGTATTAAAAATCTCACTCTCACCATTCTCAAATATAACACCACCTAAATATGTGGCTAAAATCAACCTGTCTCCATCAACAACAATATTACTTATACCGGAAGATACAAGTCCATTACTACTGTCATAGTTTATAATATTATCACCATCTATAACAGAAAGACCTGCTGATGTTCCAATATAAATTTTACCATTTTTAACCTCTATTGAAAGAATATTATCATCTATAAGTCCATCATTTACAGTATAGCTTTTCCAGTCATCACCATTCTTTATAAAAACACCACTATCTGTTCCAAAGTATAAAATACCTTTATCAAACTTGACACAATTTATATAGTTACCCGGAAGACCATCTGCAAACTTGTACAACTTCCACTTTTTTGTATCAAAAAAATTTATTCCATTGTCCGTACCAATCCAGAAATCACCATTATTGTCCATAGTAATATCATTTACATGGTTTGAATAGAGCCTGTTTTCAGATTGGATATTCTCAATTTTATCACCCTTAACTATAGAAATTCCATTGTGAGTTCCAAGCCAAAATCTGCCTTTATTATCAACAGTTATTGAGTAGATAGAGTCTGAAACCAAACCATCCTCTTTGGTGTATGAATCTAAAATTTTACCGGTAAGATCTGTTTTTATAAAACCGTACTGAGTACCTAAATATATTTGATCCCCTTTTAAAACGGCATCAAATATATTGTTCCTGTTTTTGTAAAGATCTATTTTTCTAACCACACTGTTACTGCTATCTGTAGAAGAGTTGCTACAGGAGATTAAAACTATTGCTAAAAAAGATAATAATAAAAACTTCATAATAACTCCTTTATTTTATGTAAGTGATCTTTTTGAGAAGAGAAACAGTTTCTCTATTCTTGATTTGAAGATAGTATATACCGGATGAGATATTTCCAAAATCAATAAGCTTACTATTAAAGCCACTATTGTTGTAGAACTCTCTGGCTTGATATACAATCTCACCCTTTACATTGTAGACTGTAAAGTTTACATCTCCCCTATCAGCAAGAAGGAAATTTATAGTAGTTGATGAATTGAAAGGGTTTGGATAATTACCTATTATCTCTGTTTTAACAATGTTATTATCAACAGTATCAAAATCTTCAAACTCTTCCTCCTCTGAAACAGCCAAAACCTTACTCATAAAGTTAAAATTTTCTATAGGTATACTATTGTGAAGTCTCTTGTTAAACTGAAAACTATATGTTTGATTTGCCATATTATTATCAACAAGCAGTAAAGAATCAGTAAAATCCGAAAACTGTACCATTACAGGTATAGGCATATCAAAAATAGGAACCTCATCACCTTCTTGGGTTTGCCTTATTCTCATCTTAAGAGTGGAGTGATCATCAGAATTTTCAATCCTATATGAAAACTTATAGTTAGGAACACCACCCTTATACACCCATTGATCTTTAAATTTATCCATATCTCTTTGGGTATATTTTGAGAAAAAATCAAAAAACTGATCTGAAGTAATACCATCTGTATAGAAACTTGGTTCATTCATATAATCTTTAACAGCATCATAAAACTTATCATCTCCAAGTATATGTTTTACCATATTGAAGATCCAAGCTCCCTTGTTGTAAACATATCTGCTAAAAGTTGGTGAATATCCAAATATAGGTTCTTTAACATTTATAATGGTTGGCTTTAGAGAGTTCATAAAATCTCTGTAAGCAAAAGGTCCTTCAGCATAACCAAACCAAACAGCTTCCGAAAGAACAGCACCACCCTCCTTCAGCCAAACATCATTCCATGTTTTAATATTTACCCAATCTCCAAACCAGTGATGAGCAACTTCATGTGCTATAACATTCTCGTGAGTAAAATTTCCGGTAATGATAGAAGATCCAATACTGGTCATAGTTTGGTTTTCCATTCCTCCACTCCATGGAAATATAGCCATACCATACTTTTCATCCATAAATGGATACTCTCCATATCTCTCACTAAAACAGTTAAACATATCCTTTACATTGCTAAAATCTATCTTTGCATTTTCTAAGTGTTCAGGATAAACATAATAGTCAATAGGAAGAGTTTCTCCCGTTTGTGGAGATACCCAAGTTTCTGAATATTTGGTATAGTTGCTAACTGCTATAGATGTAATATATGTACAAACAGGATAATTTTCTCTAAAATGAACAATCTTCTTACTATCCTCAACAACCTCTTCTGAGATTAAAAGACCATTAGAAGCAGCCTTTTGATACTCCATACATTTAATAAACATATCAACAGTTGCCTTATCACTTGGAATATCTTTACAAGGATGCCAATATCTGGCAGCCTGAGGAGAACTCATTGTTGATATAACAACAGAGTTATTTTCTCCATGGTAAGCAACATCATAAGAGGCATTAAAATATGATCCTTCAGGAGGAACACCATGATAATAAACCTTAAAACTTGATTCATCTCCAAGATTTAAACCTTCGTTAAGGTAAACATAAGTTCTATCATTTACTCTTGATATATTTAGAGTATCAATCTTTTGATCATTCCAGAAAACAGAATCTACAAAAAGCTCATCTTTGAGATCAAAAGTAAAGGTATCAATATCTGCCGTTGCTTTTATATTGAATATGGCATAACCATCAACAGCAGCATTTAGAGTATCGGTTACATCTATAAAATACTCATAATGATCCACATCATAGTTATATATATCCGAAAGATAATCATTACTTCTAAATGATACTTCAGGGTGGAAATCATAGGTATCCCCTGTAAAAGGGTTAATGTAATCGTTAGAGTAGAGAGCTGAAAAAAACAGCATTAGAACTAAAACATACTTCATAACTTTTCCTATTTAATTAAAATCATCTTTCCATTCATGCTACCACCTTTGGTAGATATAGAGTAAAAGTATACGCCACTTGAAAGAAAGCTTCCATCAAATATTTCAAAATGATCCCCAATAGGCATATCTTTCTTGCTAATTTCAAAAACAGTTTCACCTAACCTATTAAAAACCTTAATATTAACATCAGATCTTTTGCTAAGTGAGTATTTTATATTTGTAACAGGGTTGAAAGGGTTTGGATAAACACTACTTAGATCATTATCAATCTCAATAACAGATCCGGGATTTAAACTTTTATTACACAAAATCTTATTCCCAAAATTAAAATTTTCAATAGAAAGATTGTTGTGTAATCTCTTATTAAACTCAAAACTATAAACATTATTGTAATCTTTAGGTTCTAGATAGATTAAACTATCCGTAAAATCTGAAAATTGAACAACAAATGGTATAGGTGTTCTAAAGAGTCCAGCTTCACTATTTGTTTGATTTACAACAACTTCAAGCTCCGACAAACTACTGCCATTACTTAAATTATAACTAATTTCATATTTAGGATAGGAAGAGCCATATATCCAATCCTCTCCAAATTGAGTAAGATCAACTCCTGTTTTAAGGTGAAAAAATTCCAAGAACTGATCTGTTGTAATAGAACCTTCCCTGTATGAAGGATCCTTGTAAAGCTCTCTTAAAGTAGAGAAAAAGATCTCATCACTTTTCTTTATACCAATGTAATACCTTAACATGTGATAGCTCCAAGCACCTCTGTCATAAACAAACCTGTTGTAGGTATCTTCAAAGCCCCAAAGATTATCATTATGATTCTTAGCTCCATTCTCAAAACTATCCATTGTTGATCTGTATCCATATTCACCCGATTTATACTCATTCCAAATAGCTTCAGAAAATGTTGCACCACCCTCCGTTAGCCAAATATCATTCCAAGTTGAGGCAGTTAAGTTGTCCCCCATCCATTGATGAGCAAGTTCATGAGCAATAAGATCAGATCCCGAACCGGTACCTGTTACAACAGAAGCTCCAATGTGTGAAGCAGTTTGATTTTCCATACCACCTCCCCAAGGGAAATTTGCCATACCATACTTCTCATTGGAAAAAGGATACTCTCCGTAGTAGTTTTCAAAACAATCAAGCATATCTACAATTTCACTATAATCTTTACCCGCCTGCTCCAACTTTTCAGGATAAACATAACATTCAACAGGAAAAGATTTTCCACTTATATCCGAGTTATAATCAATGGTAAACATTTTATAATTTGAAACAGCTATAGCCATAAGATAGGTTGCCGTTTTATAGTTACTTACCCACCTTTGCTCCTTAAAATTTTGGTCAATAGAAATATCAGAAACCAGAATACCGTTAGCAAAAGATTGATGATGATTCCAAATTTTCATAGTAAAGGATACTATAGCCTTATCACTTGGAATATCTTTACATGGGAACCAATATCTTGCTCCTTGAGGTGCACTCAATGTATAAATTATAGTGGCTCCATTATGGGTAGTAATATCAAAAGCTCTGTTAAAGTAGGATCCCGTAGGACTCTCTCCCTCATAACTTATCTCAAGAATAAGCTCTTTATTTGGAGAAACCAACTGATCCATTGTTATAAAAACTCTATCATCTTCTCTGCTAATACTGCTGTAGGAGAGAGTTGACTCCCCATCTTTAACCTTTATATCCAAACACTCCAGCTCATCAACAAGATCAACAACAAATGAATCAAGCTCCGTTTTTGTAATTAAGCTAATTGTAGATACACCCGAAACATAGTTAGAGGTGGTATCTGTTAAGTTTAGATAAACATCATATCCAATTACATCATATCCATATATATCATCAAGTTGATCAATCCTATAATAATCGTTGACCAAAGTATGGGAAAAAAGTGATATATAAAAGAACATAGATATAAAAATTACTACTTTCATACTACTCCCCTATATATTTATTATGAATTAAATCTATTACCTCTCTGCTAACAGATTTAGAGTAGAATATCTCAAACCTCAAATTTGAAACATCCATAGCTAATATATTAAATTTGGATGTAAGAGAAACCACATCATTTACAAGAGTAGGATGGTTTTTTATACCGGATCCTATAAGACATAGTGAATATGAATTACTATCATCTTCACAGTTTAGAAAAAGATGGTAACCTTCTCCACACTTTTGAAAAAATCTTAAATCTCTTGAAAATTTACCCTCAGGGAATGTTTCTGAATATAAATACTTTATCTTTTCGTTGTAAACAAGAGAAACAACCCTCCTCTTATCCATAGAAAGATCTGTTACTATAGTGCCAAGTGATCCATCTTTACTTAGGCCTGAAACAATCTTAACACCAAGCCTTTTGGCAAACTCAACAGCATCATCTTTTAAAACCTTTGCCCCTGCTGTAGATATCTCAAGCATCATGTCGTAACTTATCTCTTTTATAGGCTTAGCATCACCATTTATGAAAGGATCATCGGTATAAACAGAAGAAACATTACTGTATATTTCACAAATATCGGCATTTAATGAGGCTGCCAAGGCAACGGCAGTAGTATCGGAACCTCCTCTTCCAAGTGTAGTAATCTCCTTATTTGTACTAACACCCTGAAATCCAGCAACTACAGGAATCTTACCCTCTCCAATAGCCTTTTTTACCCTATCACCCTTTATCTCTAAAATTCTAGCATCTCTATGGTTACAATCTGTAATAAGACCTATTTGAGATCCTGTAAATGATATAGCTAGATTTGGAGTAATATCATTTATTGCCAAAGCCATCATTGAAATAGATACTCTCTCACCTACAGAAAGGAGCATATCCATCTCTCTCTTATCAGGAGAGTCTGTAATCTCCTTGGCATTTGAGATCAATCTATCAGTTGTCTCTCCAAGAGCAGAAACTACAATTGCTAATCTGTCTCCTTTATTGTACCTCTCAACAACCCTTTTTGCTATATTTTTAATCTTATCAACCGTAGAAAGACTTGAACCACCATATTTCTGAACAATTATTGCCATACTTATCCTAAAACTAGAACCAATTTTTAGATTAATAGAGTCTACTTCTTTAGTAAAAGTTCAGTTAAATAAATTAATCTTCTTAATAATCTTTAATCAGCACACATTACTAATACTACTAATGTAATATTAATGAGAAACAATATAAAGAACTATTAACAATTATTTAACCTGAGTTTAATATTGATCTCCCCTTAAATCTTTAACAAACTCTTAGCTCAATTTACCTTGACAATAGTGAGTTTTGTGAATAATTTTTAATTAGATCTACTTAAAGAGCTTAACAAAAGCTTCTAATATTCTTTATAAAAGTAGATAAAACAACTATTGTGAGAGTACTATGCTTAAAACAGGTTTATCGACATCATTAAAATTGGAAACAAGAATTGATCCGGCTTTAATTTTAAGATCAGAGCTTTTGGAACTACCTCTACTTCAACTTGATAATAGAATCCAACTTGAACTTTCTACAAACCCCTTTCTTCTTACTGAAGCTGAGATTGAAGAAGAGATAGTAGAACAGGAGGAAGTGGAAACTCCTGAGGAGAAAGAAAAAGAGGAAGAGATTGATTGGGAGGAGTATGTACAGGATTTTTCCAATTATGAAGATAACTACCCTGTTATGTATGATAAAGACAGAGAAGAGATAGAGTTTCAGCCTCCAATAGAGAAAACCCTTGAAGATTCCCTTTTAGAGCAGATCCAAAACGGAAACTTTTCTCCGTTAGAACAGGAGATAGCCTCTGAAATTATAGGAAATCTTGATAAAGATGGATACCTTGCTTGTCCATTTTATGATATTACAAAAAACTTTAGTGATGTAGAAGAGTATGTTGTAGAAGAGACCCTTTTAAAGGTTCAGAAACTGGATCCTGTTGGTGTTGCTGCAAGGGATATAAAGGAGTGCTTAATAGTTCAATTAACTTCAAGGGAACTCTACATTGAAGATTCATACATAGTTTTAAGAGACTACTACCAAGATTTTGTTAATAAAAGATATAAAAAGATAATGAAAAAAACCGGCATTAATGAGGAGCAGATGCAGGAGGTTATTGAAGAGATAACCTCATTAAATCCAAGGCCGGGAATCTCAAGACATATCTCCCTATGGGAAAAAGCAGATCAACTTTCTGAAAAAAGAGATGCAATAACCCCTGATTTTTATGTTAGAGAGATTGATGGAGAGCTTGAAGTACTTGTAAATGATTCAACAATACCAAACCTTAGTATAAATCAGAACTACAGTAATTTGATACTTTCCAATACAGCTGAAAAGACAGCTAAAGATTTTGTAAAAAAGAAGTTGGAATCAGCAAGATGGTTTATAAATGCCATCATGCAGAGAAAACAGACTCTAAGAAAGGTTATGAGATCTATAATCAAGTTTCAAGAGGAGTTCTTTTTTGAAGGACCGTCAAAGATAAAACCTTTGATACTGAAAGATGTAGCCGAAGATATAGAGATGGATGTAACAACAGTTTCAAGATGTACCAAGGAGAAGTATGTTGATACCGACTATGGAATATTTGAGCTGAAATATTTTTTTACAGATAAACTTTCTACAACTTCAGGAGAGATTGTATCCACAACCATTGTAAAAGACAGAGTAAAGAGTATGATTGAAAATGAGGATAAGAAAAAACCTCTTTCAGATCAAAAGATATCGGAGCTTTTAAAAGAAGAGGGTCATACAGCAGCCAGAAGAACAGTACAGAAGTATAGAGAGCAACTTCAAATACCTGTTGCAAGATTGAGGAAAGATATTTTTTAAAGTGAAAATCTATAGTTTAGACTCTTCAATCTTTCTGGCAATATCATACACTCCATTTGCGTATGAACTGCTTAAATTGTAAGATTGAATCCTTTTTATAACAGTTTTTCTATCTTTCTTCAAATTATAGACCTTTTTCCAACCACTATCTTTTAAAAAGTTTCCAACACTTACAATACTATCTTCAATATTATCCAAAGAACCTTTTTTATCTCCATTTCCATCCTCAACTAAATGTAGGTTAAAAGGCATAAACTGAGGTATACCAATTGCTCCAACTAAGTTTGATTTTATATCATTAGGATCAAGGTCATTTTTTAAACAATATTTTATTAAATTAAGAAGACTCTTTTTAGCTGAGTTTTTAAGTCTCAATATTCTTTTGGATTGTTTTTCTCTATTTTTTCTACTTTCAAAAGGATTATTTATAGAGTAAAAAAGTTGAGGAATAATTACTTCAAAAGGGTTGTTTTTGAGCTTATAGCTACCAAGATTTGTCTCTTTTTTTAAGATACCTACAATAATTTCCCAATTTACACCATATTTTTTTTCTGCATACTTTAAGGTTTTTATATACTTCTTTGAAAAAGCAAGTATAGGTTTCATATCAATATCTTCAACTTTTGTAATATCACTCTTTATCTGTTCTACTATAGAGTTTGGTCTATAGTAAAAGTGAAGAGGAGAAAAATTAAGTTTAGTGATTTGAGTTAACACTCCATCTATTTTTCTACTACTAAAACTATTTTTAAGCTCTTTCTTTATATCCAAAATCTCTTTACTGTTTTTATACTCCGAGTAGTTAAAATCTCTTTTTAACTTCTTAAGCAACTCATATTCAGCTCTAAACACCATATATGAAAGAGCAAACTTCTCATTCCCTTTTTTATTTCGAGATTTAAAATATTTTGATTTTTTAAGTATTCTTGATAAAGCCTTAGCATTTTTATTATTATCCAAAGTATCAACTCTATATTTTTCTTTAAAATATTTCTCAGAAAACTCATAGATTAGATACTGAATCAAACTACTTTCACTATTAACATAATCAATCTTCTTCAAATTTTTATGAAGCTCCAAGGTTATATCATCATCAACATAGATCTTAGAGTTTAAAGAAATAGTAACAATAAAAATAAGAAATATTATTTTTTTCAACTTATACCCTTTATAAAGTTTTGTATAGCACTATTGCTCTGTTTAAAAAAGAGATCTCTTTCTCCATCAAAAATAGCTCTACAATCACTTATCATAACAACTCTGTCAGAAACATCATTTACAGTTTTCATATCATGAGTAATAACTATAGATGTAATATTAAGTGTTTTCTGCATTTGAATGATTAGTTTATTTATGGAATCTGACATAATAGGATCAAGTCCTGTTGTAGGTTCATCATAAATAATAATTTCAGGTTCTAAAATAATTGTTCTGGCAAGACCAACCCTTTTTCTCATTCCTCCTGAAAGCTCAGATGTAGAAAGTTTTTCAATATTGGGCATTCCAACAAGCTCCAGTTTCTCAGAGACCTTTTTTTTAATGGTTTTCTCACTATCATTTGTATGCTCTCTTAACGGAAAAGCTAAATTTTCATAAACATTCATTGAATCAAAGAGTGCTCCGCTTTGAAATAAAAAACCAACCTTTTTCCTAAGATCATATAACTCTTTAACATTAAAAGAGGAGATATCTTTACCCTTAAAATAAACCTTTCCACTATCGGGAATTATAAGCTTGTTTATATGCTTAATCAGTACTGATTTACCTGCTCCCGACTTACCTATAATGGTGTGAGTAAGACCTTTATAAATATTAGTTGAAATATCAATTAGAACATCTTTATTACCAAACTTTTTATATATATTTTTAAGCTCTATAATCTTTTCCATAAACTACCTTAAATAAGTGATTGCCACAAAAAGGTCTGCAATAAGTATTAAAACAGATGATATAACAAAGGACTTTACTGTAGCTTTACCAACCCCTTCTGCACCACCTTTAGTATTGAACCCAACATAGGTACCAATCAGAGAAATAATCATTCCAAAGGTTAAAGATTTTACTAATCCCATACTAATATCTGAAATTTTAAAATGGTTGTTAACCTCATTAAAAAACTCATAAAAACTTATATCAAAAGCTAAAATTGATATAAAATATCCTCCCATTATACCAATGAAATCTGCAAAAATAACAGCTATTGGAAGCATTGTCATACTTGCTACAAATCTAGGAACACCCAGATATCGTACAGGATCTACAGCCATTGAGTCAAGTGCATCAATCTGTTCCGTTACTTTCATAGTTCCAAGTTCTGCAGATATTGAAGCTCCATACCTTCCGGCCATTATGATACCTGTTAATACAGGTCCCAGCTCCATTGTCATCATCTTATATACTGAAAGTCCCAGGTAATTTAAAGGAACAAGTTTTACCATCTGCTCACCGCTTTGATAAGCAGTTACAGCACCAGTGAAGAATGCTATACTAACAATCAAAAGCAAAGATTTAAAACCAATTTCATACGCTTGAATAAAAAATTGTTTCCTATCTTTAATAACATATTTTAGATTTTTGATTATCTTAAAAAATAGAATTGATATTCTGCCAATTGAGATTATTAGGGATAATATTTTTGATCCTATAGTAGTTATAACCACCTCCCTTTTATATTCCCGAAGAAAAGTTTGAGACATATCCAAAAATATGTATAGTTTTAATCAAAAGCAATTTTTAATCAAATATTTTGGCAAGTATAAAAGGTGATCTTATTCCATTTCTGACACTTAGATCAACCACAAGCTTTTCATCAGTAAACCCTATGTAGGTAAAAGTTCTGCTACTCTGACTTTTAATATTATACGGAAAGTTTACAAATATTTCCAGGTTTAATATTTGGGAAAGTTCAATAAGATCACTTAAAGCAGAACCTAACAATATATCTAAAAACCTAAACCTTTTAATATCTAGTTCCGAAATTTTATAAAAGGTAGTATCATATCTTTCATACTTCTCTAAATAGTTATATAAGTCACTCTTAGAGAATTCAACTCTATACTCTTTTTTAAACTTAGATTGAGGATAGTTTATTATATCTTCGCTACTCCAATCTATAATAGTTGATTGAAGATAAAGATTACTCATTACGCCGTATCCATACCTTGGAGTTACCTTTTCTATTATATTAGAAAAACCTTTCTCCTTAAATATTTTATTAAAAATCTTCAAATAGAGCTGAATAGATGGTATAAATTGATCTTTATCTATTTTAGATAAGAGATCATCTCTGTATATATTTACCTTTTGATAACTACCATTTTCCCTACAAAAATCTCTTGAAAAGTATAACTTTTCATACTTTTCATAATCATTGAGATTTAAATTTTTGATTATACTAAAATTCCTATCTCCAATCTTAGATGATTGTTTAAGATTTGATAGATATAAGGAGATATCTACTCCACTACTGCTTAAATCTATACCTCTCTTTAGGGTATTTTCTCCAAATATCTTTTTATAGTAGTTCCCTATATTTTCCAAAAAGATCTCTCTTTAACTTAAAATAAACTAATTGTAAAAGTAATTAAAAATTAAAAGTAAAGAAATAGTTTTAAAGATTAAGTTTTAAAATCAGGTGAAAAAGATTAAATAAGATGTTAGAGATGGGATAGAAAGATATAATTTTCTGACACTACCCTGCCATAAAATCTACATCAATTTTACTATTAATTTCACTATGAGACTTTTTATAAATTTTGTAATAAAAAAAGCCTCCGTTTAGAGGCTTTTTATATACAAAGTTACAATTAGTAGCTATGCTCGTCAAGTTTAACTTTACCTTTAAATACTCTATAGATATATGCTGTATAAGCAAGCACAATAGGCATACCTATAAGAGCAATTATAAGCATAGATTTAAGAGTATACTCAGAAGCACTAATCTCATTTATAGCCATGCTAAATTTATCGTTAGAATCAACAACAAGATTTGGATATATAGTTAATGCTACAACCATAAACATTGCTGCTATAATAACAGATGAAGCCATAAATGCTCCAAAATATTTACCTTTTTTAACAAAAGAAGGAATAACTAAAAGTGAGATTAAAATTACTAAAATCACAGGATAAGCACCCCATCTTGAAAGGAAAATCTGAAAATTATTTTCGGTTAAAACAGGAACCATAGCAGTTGTTAAGATTAGGACAACTACAAAGAGTTTATAGCTGGCCATTGACCACTTAATAGCTCTCTCTTGAAGTTCTCCCTCTGTTTTAATATTAAGATATAAAGCTCCCTGCATCACTAACATCATAAGACCGGTAACACCAATTAAAAGAGGCATAGGTCTTAAAAGGGTAAAAAAGCTTCCTGTATAGTTCATATCTTCACCCAAAGGAATTCCGGTATATATATTTCCCAGAGCAACACCAAGAAGAAGAGCAATTAGAAAACTTGAGAAGTTAAATGCTTTATCCCAAAACTCTCTCCAAGCATCACTCTCAACCTGTCCTCTAAACTCCATACATACAGCTCTAAATATGAGACCCACCAAAAGAAGCATAATTGCTAAATAGAATCCACTGAAAACGGTAGCATAAACATGAGGGAAAGCCGCAAAAAGAGCTCCACCACCAGTTAGCAACCAAACCTCGTTACCATCCCAAAAAGGTGCAATTGAATTTATAAGTACTCTTCTATCCTCATTTTTCTTTGTGAAAAATTGAAGTATACCAACACCAAGATCAAATCCATCTAAAATTGCGTATCCTATGAGAAGTACGCCTACGAGAATAAACCAAATATTTTGTAAAAATGTTATCTCCATATATATCTCCATTATTTAATATCTACTTAAATTTTATTATGTTTCTATTTATCAAGCTCACTTTCAGGACCTTTTTTTACCTTTTTAGCAACAAGGTAAACAAATAGAGCACCTAAAAATCCGTAAACAATAGTAAATATTACAATTGAAGTTAGTACCTCTCCCGATGATACAACCTTTGAAACAGCATCTACAGTTTTAAGCTCATTGTAAACAATCCATGGTTGTCTTCCAACCTCTGCAGTTACCCATCCCATCTGGTTTGATAAAGTAGGTAAAAATATCATAGAAAGCATACCAAGGTTGAACAATCTACTGTTTACAATTTTATCTTTCCACAATAGGTATAAACCAATGAGAGGGAAAAGAACAAATAATCCTGCCAAAGCAAGCATTATATGATATGAAGTAAATGTTAAAAATAGTGGAGGGTGTAGAGATTTATCAAAATCGTTTAGACCCTTAACCTCATGATCTGTATCAAAAGCTATCAAGTAACTTAATAATCCGGGAACACCTATTTCATAATCCAATTGACCGGTTTCACTGTTAGGAATTCCAAATATTGATAAAGGTGCATTTTTTTGAGTTTCAAAAAGACCTTCCATTGCAGCCAGCTTAACAGGCTGTGTTTCAGCAACTTGTACAGCATGCCAGTGACCTATCATACCTTGAAGTCCTGTTGAAAGAAGTGCAACAATTAAAGCTACCTTTAAACTTTTCTTTGCAAACTCAATATGCCTTTTCTTTAATAGGTACCAACTGGAGATACCGGCTACAAGAAATGCTCCTGCAATCCAACCTCCTACAACAGCATGAAAAAATCTTGGAAGTGTCGAAGGATTAAACACTGCAGCAAAGAAATCTGTAAGCTCCGCTCTTTGACCTATTATCTCTCCGGATTTATTGAGAACATCTACAATTTCATAACCTGCCGGAGTTTGTTGCCATGAGTTTGCAACAATAATCCAAAATGCGGATAGAGAAGATCCTACAGCAACCATTAAGGCTGAGAAAAAGTAGAACTTTTTAGACACTTTATTTTTACCAAATATAAGCACTGCCAAAAAGCTGGATTCCAAGAAGAAAGCAAAAACACCTTCAGCAGCAAGAGGAGCCCCAAAAATATCTCCAACAAACCTTGAATATGCCTCCCAATTGGTACCGAACTGAAACTCCATTGTGATTCCTGTTGCAACACCTACTGTAAAAAAAATTAGGAAAATTTTAATCCAAAATGATGCAATACGATCATAAAGAGGATTATTGTTTTTTAGGTTCATACCCAAAAAGGTTGTAATTAAAAGTGCCAAACCAATGGATAAAGGCGGAAATATGTAATGAAACGAAACTGTCAGTACAAATTGTAACCTTGCGAGCAAAACTGCATCCATAAAAGATCTCCTAGTATATTAAAATTTGAAACTCCGATAACTCATAACAAACCGAAACTATCCCAGTTTTTCGATTAAAACGATAACTTTAACATATTCTTTTTTTAATGATAAAACTCATCTTGCAATCAATACTATTTAAAATAATGATCATTGCTTCTATTTCCAACATATCTTTTTTATTATTTCTCAAGTTATGACTAATTTTTTTAAAAAGTCTCTGAACAATAAATACTCTCTTTGCTCATACTTAAAAGCTATAATAATTAAAAAGGTCTCTAAGTTTAGAGACCCTTCTATACACCCTAGAGGATTCGAACCTCTGACCTACGGATTAGAAATCCGGTGCTCTATCCAGCTGAGCTAAGGGTGCAACAAAATTCCCGAAAAATATAGTCAAACAGCTCTCTTTTGTCAACATTTTTATAAGCTATTTCCCAGATACTCAAAAAAATCCAAATTATATTTAAGGCTCTTTCTGTAATATTATGGTTGCATTTTTATTTTTCTAATATGTGGTAAAAATCCAGTTGCCATTAATATTTTTAAAAAGAAATAATTCATATCAT
>PDWJ01003057.1_pt1 | contig 20477 bp, 12 predicted proteins | sample 1430881 | NCBI WGS metagenome assembly PDWJ01 (sample SAMN01162460, study PRJNA174530) | Oral metagenome, whole genome shotgun sequencing project. | biome: Marine environment; feature: Marine mammal; material: Swab sample of the gingival sulcus; isolation source: swab sample of gingival sulcus... | reverse complement strand
TTGGGGGTGTCGATCCGAAAACTTTCTACTGAAGCAGAAACCACTCTATCCACAAGGAAAGTGGCCAGACGTAACGTCGGCGTCACGGATTTATGAGCGTACCACAACACGATCGGGATACGCTTTATTCGCAAAAGAGGGGCTCCCATAGCCGCAAAAAGCGGCATCATATGAGCGAAACACGCCTCATATTTATGCGAACATAACAGCTTCCAAAGTCTTCGATAAAATTCTAATGCCCGGCGCGGCTCGCTATAGTTTTTTTCCTTGCCCACTGAATAGACCCGGACATTCCCCGGCACAACAACGTTTCCGGTCTGCATGGTCAGCACATCGATCGCATCGACCTGTCGGGCAAGTTCCCGGATCCAGGAACTTGTAAACCCCAGGATCGGATCGTCGGCATCAGTCAGCAGATTGAAAAGCAAAAGGCGCATGATAAGATTTTCTACTTTGGCAAAGGATTCCGGACAGCATCGAGAATCTCTCGATAGCCCTGCCGGTATGAATCGCCCGAGAAAAATGCGTTCGCAAAGCTGAAAGCCTTCCTTCCCATTTCACGTGTTTCTTCAGGATGTTCCAATGTCCAGCGCATTTTTTCGGCAAAACCGGCTTCATCGCCCGGTTCCAAAAGAAAACCGGTTTCCCCTTCCCGGACAACCTGCGGAATACCACTGACTGCTGTTGCAATCACTGGCAATGCGGCTGCCATCGCTTCATAGACAGCTCGCGGCAATCCTTCCGAGTAACTGGGGAAGACGAACACATCAGCTTGTCCGAGATACTCCGCAAGCTGTTGCTGAGACATCCCTCCCGGAAAGATAACGCGTGACTCCAGACCGGCTTCACGCACGCATACTTTGAGCTGCTCCGCGTAGTCCGGATTGTCTTCGCTTCCGACAATCAATAATTGTGCGTCCGGAAAATCTTCTGCAAGGGTGATAAAGGCATTGATGAGATGAATCAGCCCCTTGCGGGGAATAATCACGCCTGCGTACGCAAAAGTCTGAGAACATGTTTCTGTTCTCTGTTTTCCGACCTGTTGAAATGCCTCGATGTCCGTCCAGGCCACGAACTGTACCACACGACAGCCGGGTTTCCAGCGCTCTAATTGCTCACGAGTCGAATCGGAGACGGCGCGGAACACATCGACACGACGGATAGTATAGCGGGCAACATGCCTCATCGCAACACGGTAGGCCGCAGCCGCCGATACTCGCCTCTGCATGAACAGGCTTTCTTCGAAATCTCCATGATTTTCGACAACCACAGCAATTTTTCTGCCAGCCCACCCCATCAGAATTTTGATTAGAACGGCCGGAAGCCCTTCATACGGACTCTGTGCGATAAAAACCCGCATATCATATTTGATATGCAGCCACAGAATAAGGAACGGCGCGACAAGAAAAAACGTCAGATAACGCAAAACCGGCCAGGGAAGGCCCGGCAGCAGATAGAAGTGCGCATCCTGGATGAATCGATGGGGTTTTCCGTCATAGGCGAATCCGATGATAAAGAGTTCTCCCAACGTTTTGAGAAGCCGAAATTTTTTCTCTTCTGTCACTCCGAGTGGCTCACGATATCGGGCGCTTCCAACGAAACATAGTTTTGATTCAGCCTGTGTTCCCATAGCCCTCACACTGAAGATTATCAACCCTACGCGGCACAACCCAACACGCACAATGTGTCTTGAAGCAGCGTATCCCAGGAATATCGCGCCGCAGTTTGCCGACCATTCTCGCTCAATGTTATCCGTAACTGAGGTTCGGATAACATTCGTCGTAGCTGAGTAATGAGTTCTTCATCATTTCCGGAGGCGATTAGAACGCCATTCTCCCCATGGGCGATCAATTCGGGATTCCCCCCAACTGCTGTCGCGATCACCGGAGTTCCCACCATCATCGATTCCAGCAGCACATGCGAGAATCCCTCGATGCTGCTGTTCAGAACAAAGAGGTCGGCTGCTCGTAAAGCGCGCAACACGCCGTCTCGCGAGAGTTGACCGGTAAAATGCACCAATTCGGCCACATTCAGCATAGCCGAGAGTTCTGTCAATCTATTTTTTTCAGGCCCATCTCCAACGACCAGCAGCATGACTGGCTGCTGAAATTCTTCCATCGCATTCAAGGCGTCGATCGCCTGGATCAAACGATCGATCCTTTTGAGTGGAATTAAACGTCCGACCGTCACAATGATCGCTGCTGCTTCAGGAAGTTCGAGTTGTTCCCGGGCTTCTTCCTTCGTATCTAAGCGCTCAGGCAATACCTCAACAGCATTATAGATGGTCTGAATTCTCTCTTCAGGCACATGCCATCCCCGAACAAGATTTCCGACATGGCCGCTCGGCGTAATCACCATATCAACCAGTCGTGCCAACCAGGCTCGCAGGGTTTTGTGAAGCTCGACTTTCCAATGCTGCCTCTTGCACTGGAATTCATGGACATTATCACTCGTCAAGCCCTGATTTCCCGCACGCTCCCAGGCATAGTCCGAGACGATCTTCATCACAAGGCGTTTCCGAAGCAGCTTCCCCGCCAGCACTGCCGGCAATTCGAGGCCATTAATATACCAGACATCACAGTTCCATCCCTCACACAACAGGGCAATAAACACCCCAACCAGTCTCAGTGGAAGCGGAAGCGAACGGGAAACCCGTTTGACGCGAAAGGGGAGAGGATCGGAAAAAGTTCCATCGAGTGGCGTCAGAGTCACGACACGGACAGGATAAGCCTTCTGGTGAAGGGCATAGGCGAAACGTTTAACATAGGTGGCCGGACCGCCAATATCCGGGGGGAAAATTCCCGTAACAATGCATGTCTTCATCGGATTGCCCCTCACAACCTGGAAGAAAATTCACACAACTGTTGCAGACCGATTTCATCAAGCGGTTTGTATTCTAAAGCAACAACTTCATTCACAGCACGCTCAAATTTCTGGCGGTCGAAAAACTGCCAATACAACAATCGTAGGGTACTGTTGCGCGTTAAGTAGAATTTTCCTTGTTCAATCGTCACTTCGAACTGCGGAAGCCGCGCCTGATATTGTTGCATGTGCAGTTGCGGAATAGGGCGTACCTCCTTGCTAAATTCAAAGAATGTATCGAGATCATCGGCAAAACGTGTACAAAATTTCTTCGAAGCCATTCCAAATCGAATTTGCTCGCCGAATGCGCGTTCCAGCATTCGGGCAAACTCGTAAAAATAAAAATATTCGCGCTGCATCCCGTTCAGATGACTCGTTGTATCAACAAACAGAAATGTGGTATGCTGCCCGAAGATATCAGAACGTTTCATCTGCTCAATCAAAGAGATTTGTTTAAACCAATCTTTTTGATAGTTCAAGTAGGTCAGAAAACTCGCAAAGACAAACAAGACAACCAGAAAGACATGGACGGCAGTTCACATCGTTCGCCGTATAAAAATCTTCCCCCCATAGACAAGCAGAAACGCCGAACCTACCAGACAAGCGCTCAGCGCAACAGCAATGATACGCCCAGAATAAGCCACAAACAGTTCCGTGTTGTACGTGAATATGATCTGATGTTTTTCATATCTCGCGCCAAAACGCCAAGACGCCAAGAAAAGCTGTTTTGCGGGTCTTTGCGGCTTCGCGGCTTTGCGTAAAATCGTGAAAAAAATGATTCATCATGACGTATGCATAGCGCCTGTGAGTATATAAACAACTACCGAGAAGTCGTACTCTCCTGTCGAAGAGTACGATTGTGAGGTAATGAAACGTTCTGAGTCTCGATATTGATAAGCGAATCGACGATAAATGGAGGTCGACGCCGCGTTTCATCAAGAATGCGCCACAAATACTCCCCTAGAGTCCCCGCGACGACAAGTTGCGCTCCTGATGCCAACAACACAACCACCATAAGCGACGCCCATCCGACGATCGGAAATCCCATGTGAAATCCGGCCCACATGGTCTGGCCGAAAATATAGGAATTTTTTTCCTGCACCTGCACCAGTAAATCGACCACACAACGGTCAATCAGCATAAAGTCGAAGCCATCAGGAGGAAAATCGGCAAACACAAATTTCCGAAATAGGCGATTGAACATTGTGGCGAAAAATTTGGTGAGCGTTGGGTCCTGGCGAGTGCGGCGGGCAGCCAAGACCACCTGCTTGCCCTGTTTCCACGATGCAACGAGTTCCGGGATCAGTTCCGGCGGATCCTGCAAATCTGCAGAGATTACGACCGAACAATCACCGGTTGCATATGTCAGCCCTGCTAAAATTGCGGCATTCGAGCCAAAATTACGGGACAATTTCACCAGGCGGATTCGCTGATCCTCTTGCGCCAGATTCTGAAGAACACTGAAAGAACTATCGCCAGATCCATCATCCGTAAACACGAACTCAAACTCGTCCTCCGTCAGCTTTTCTGCCGCCAATGACAACCGTTCGACCAGCAACGGCAGACTTTCGGCATTATAATAGACCGGCACAACCACTGAAATCAGAGCCATTACGAAAAAAACCTCCGCACTTCATCAATGACCTGGGAAATTTCATCGTCTCTCAATTGTGGATACATGGGCAATGACAAAATATTGTCTGCCACGCCTTCGGTCACAGGAAATGCGCCCCTGGTATACCCTAAATCCGCGTATGCTTTTTGGAGATGCACCGGAATCGGATAATGAATCAGCGTTCGAACTCCTTGCTCGGCGAGAAACGTCTGTAAGTCGTCCCGCTCTTCGCTTTGCAGCACATACAGATGATAGACATGATAGCAATCCCGTTTTTCCTGTGGCGTTATCACTGGCAAATCCTGCAAACCCTCATGATAGAGTGATGCGATCTGCCGACGGCGTTCGTTCCACATATCCAGAAATTCCAGTTTCGCATGCAAGATCGCGGCCTGCAAATCGTCCAGGCGGCTGTTGATCCCTTTGATTTCGTGTTCGTAACGCCGGTGCTGACCGTAATTGCGAAGCATTCTCAATTTTTGGGCCAGCTCCGGATCAGAAGTCACAAGCGCCCCGCCGTCCCCATACGCGCCTAAGTTTTTGCTCGGATAGAAGCTGAAGCAGCCGATCTGTCCCATTGTTCCAGCTTTTCGGGAGCGATATTTTGCGCCGTGCGCCTGAGCGCAGTCTTCAATCACCGGGATGCTATGCCGGTGAGCGATTTCGAGTAGTTGAGCCATATCGACACACTGGCCGTAGAGATGAACCGGAATGATCGCACGAGTCCGTGATGTCAGAACGGCTTCGAGCTGTGTGACGTCCATCAGACAGCTTGCAGTATCAATATCTACAAACACCGGTTTCGCCCCTGTCATCGAAATGGCCGTGGCTGTTGGAACAGCCGTATGCGACACCGTCAAGACCTCATCTCCGGAGCCGATATCGTATGCCATCAACGCCAGTGCCAGTGCCTCGGTTCCTGACGCCGCGCTCACGCAATAGTTGCTCCCGACATATTGACAAAAAGCTTGTTCAAACGCTTCCACTTCCGGGCCTAAAATAAACCAGCCTCGTTCGAGCACTCGCGCCACCACCGGATCGACGGCCTCGCGTATTTGCTGATATTCCCGGGCTAAATTTCCAAAAAGTATCTCTGGCATTGGCGCTATTCTACCTCGATCTGTATGAATTGTCAATGTGTAATTGACAGGAACGTAACCCCGCCCTACCAGTTTTCAACATCCTCAACTTGCTGCCGCCACTCATGAGGAATATCCTTGATATACCGGGCAGGCGTCCCGGCAACGACTGTCCAGGCCGGAACATCTTTGGTTACCACTGCGCCAGCCGCCACCATCGCCCCTTTCCCTATTTCCACGCCCGGTAGAAGCGTGGCATGGGCTCCGATCACGGCAAACTGACGAATAACCGGCCCTTGCAGCCTCGGAGCATCACCACCGAATCGCGAACAATAAATGTCGTTATCATTGGTGGTCACAACGCCCATGCCAATAAACACATGTTCTTCAATCATCATATTCCCGACCAGATGCACCTGATCTTGAATGCGGCTGAAATTCCCGATGTGACATCCATACAGCGTCATCACACCACGTCCGATGACCACTCCGTCACCGAGCACGCAGCCTTCTCGAATCGATGCGAGATCGGCGATAAGGGTTCTCGAACCGATCCGACTACCGGTGTACAACACGGAATTGCAGCCGACAACCGTTTCCTCGCCGATCACGAGTTCGTGATAAGCGCTCTCGATACGTCTGTTCGTTGTGCCTGGCGAAAGAGGTACACGGCCGAGCACGGCCCCATCCATGACGACGCTCCGCCGTCCGATCGAAACCTTCGGGTAAATCGTAACCTGTTGTCCGAGATGAACGCCTTGCCCGAGATTCACATCGTTTGCGAGAGAGCGCCCATGTGAATCGGCCTGAAACATATCGGGCTGAAAGAGGGTTGCCGCATCCATATTATGCACTCCAATACCGGGACTTATACTGGCGATAATAATCGATGGTAAACTGTAGTCCCTCTTCGATCGATGTTGTCGGCTGCCAGCCGAGGATACGCCTGATTTTAGAAATGTCCGAATAAAAATCTCCCGGTTCCTGGGCTTTCCGTTCATCGGAAAACGGTGTCAGCTCCCAGCGCCCGCTGCCAGCAATACGTACAATACTTTCGACAAGCTCACGAATGCTCATCGAATGCTCGATCCCGACATTGAAGATTTCACCAACTCCCCCATCATGAATCGCCGCCTGGATAATAGCATCGACGCAGTCATCGACATAGAGAAAATCCCGCAGGATACTTCCATCGCCAAACACGGAAATCGTCTCATCATCAAGCGCCAGGCGCACAAACCAGTTCGCCACGCCATAGCGATGGTGCTTCATCTGCGCCCGTGGACCATAAATATTCGTCAGGCGAAGCAAGGTCGAGCGCACGCCATGCACATCATTATACACTTGAATGATTTTTTCTGCCGTTAAATTGGAGATTTCATAGATGCCTTTCGGGTTTGTCGGTGCGTCTTCATCGACCGGTAATGTGACAGCCGGACCATATTGGCCTCGCGTTCCTGTAAAAACGAGCCTTGCTCCGGGGTTATACCGTCGCAACGCTTCCATAATGACAGCCGTCCCTTTGATATTATACTCGATGTCGGGAAACGGATTACTCAGGCTCATGACATGGCAGACCTGTCCGGCAAGATGAAATACGTAATCCTGCCCGCGCACCAGCCAATTCATTGCATGCTGGTCACAAATATCACTGAAATTGATCGTAACCGTGTTTTTGATCGATTCGATATTGAACAGATTCCCACCATAATCAGGGATCATCGCATCAACGAGCGTTACATCGGCCCCTGACCCAACAAGCCGGATGGCAAGGTTACTCCCGATAAATCCCAGGCCCCCGGTAATAAGGACCTTGCTTCCCGCAAATCGTTCGTTTCTTTTTCCTGAATTTCTGTCGTTCATTTGGACATCAGATTTTGAAATGATCCCATTTTGTCAAGCTTATTCTTTTTTCTCTCAACAGAGAGGAACCCCGCGATCGCTTGAGAAATGATTTGTAGATCGGATCAAGCGAGACCGGGCCGACAATCCCGGTCTGTCGAATCCGCTGCGTGTGAACCAACCGACTCAAAGATCACACGATTTCCCGGAGACTGTCGGGCAAAGACATAATAAAAAAAAGCCCGGTTAGTATTACAAGCATCCCCTGAAGAAGATATGTTTGAGTCGACATATAGCATCCGATATTCATAAAAAACTTTTGCCAGGGAAATTCCAAAAGCGCACTTCCCCCAGACTTTGTTCCGAGGTTAATCAGTAGCCAGATTTTCGAGAAAAGAAAGGAGAGACCTCCCAGGAACGCATAATAAGGGTTCTGAGGAGAATGCTGCCGAAGAAGAAAATGAAGATACTGGTGGGAATCTGACGACTTGTCACGGATCGTATAAGTACTCGCACAACATTCCTGACCTATCTCCTTCCGGTCACCATGCGCTTATCGAAGGGTTGTTTGTAGTTCGACAGACTCACTACGAACGGGGTGCTCTTTGAAAAACCCCCTTCCCAGATACATTTCACCACTCGAACAAATCCCAATACCGCATCACACGCGATACAGGCATAGGTTTTCCATGATGCTGCTGATAATCAAAGGCTGCATCGGGATAATTCATCAGAACATACACAAACAGACTGGCTGCTACAGTAAGACCTGCCGAAAGCCATCGTCTTTGCCAGAGAGCCCGGATGACAAACCAGATGGTGCAGGCCGCAAAAATCGTTAGTACTGGAACGATAACGATTCGATAGCGAGCGAGCACCCAGAATATCAGCAACAACCCCATCTGCATCAGGACAAATCCATACAACAGCCACGTTCGTTTCCAGGTTTTCCTTCCTAAAAACAGGCCGATCAGGCCTAAAGGACCGACAATCACAAAATTGATCCACGGCAAACGTAATATTTTCGATCGGGGACGAATGTGATGATAGGACAGGAGATTCGCAGGTTCGTACCCCCGCCAGAAATATTTCAGTTTTTTATATTCGAGCGAGAGATAATCCAGCGGACGTTCTTTCATAAAGGTCAACACCTCATTGGAAAACGTTGTTTCCTCACGTTTAATACGCGCTAAGACCTCCTGATAGAGTTGCGGCGAATAGCCGAATATACCGGTCGAAGAAGGATTATTGGCCGCCCATAAATTCAATCCGGCCACGGCGCTGGTGATCAGCGCAAAGGGATGTTCGTCGTTCGAATAGTAATTCCGGATTGTGGCCGGTGAAATTGTTGTCAGCATCACACACACCAGCAGGAGGCAGTGGAGAACCTTACGAGAGTATGCCACCGGTAGCCGCCACAAGATCCATACCAGGATAAAAGGCATAAAGAGAAAAACTGTCGCCCGTGTCAGAGCGCTCAAACCGAGAACAACTCCTGCTGTGATTGTCGTTGTCCATGAGACCTTCTCCTGAAGCGACAGGAGCAGCCAGATCGCGACCAGCGTCAAGAAGATTTTGAGCGGAGCAATAATGAGTGAGGTGTCATAAAAAATCAGGACACTGTTACACGCGCAGAATATCGCGGCGATAAAAGCCGTTGGTTTCTGAAAGATCCGACGTGCGATGAGATACACAAACACAATCGACGCCACACTCAGACCTGCCGTGATCAATCGAGTGGCAAATAGATTTTCTCCGCACAGGATAAATGTCAATGCAATATAAAAAGCGTTCAGGACATTAAAATGAAACGGGGCGTGAGTCAAACCAGGCCAATACCCGCGAAAGATCCCACGAGCGAATGCGACATAATTAGCCTGATCGGTTCCACGTCCTAGAAAGTAGAAATCAGGATCGATCACGCTCTTTTCCATCAAAAACGCAACACGCACTCCAAATGCAAGCAGACAGATCAGAGCCAGCAAGAACACCTCTTGTTGAAAAGCGAGATGCATATTGGGACAAAGAATCACCTGCCATAACCAGCCGACCAGAAAGAGCAAAAGCAGGACTTTTATCACAATGAGGCTATACAGAAAAAAGCGTTCGAACCGGACGCGTCGTAAAAACGATTGAAATGAACCGGCATTCGGAAAGAGCGCACCTTCCGGCACAAGGGTTTGCTGGCCCTCCCGCCCGCGTCCCCAGGTCAGCCGGATATGCGAAGCCTGATTATTGACGATGGTCTTGGCCTTTATACACAGCCGATGCCAACCCCGTGTAAGCCCCGATTCTGCCTTCACGGTTAAGGATGTTGGCGGCGACGCTGCTTCAGTCCCTTTTGGCCTCAGTGATACGACGTCGAAGGCAGCGGCCAATTGCCGAGGATCTTGTGTCCCCAGAACCTCAGAGGGTTTCGCCAGGTGAGAAAAGACAAAGGTCAGTGGCGCTGAGCCATCCACAACATCCTTCAACAGATTTTGCGAAACATCAAGCGTATACAGCTGCCATCCTTCCTGTAACGTCACTTTTCCAACAGATCTGTGAGCAATGAACACGCTCACCTCTTGCTGAGGACTTCCAGGATAGGAAAATGGGTAACAGCGGAATTGCAATTGATGATCTTTATCGTTTTCGACACGAACCAGCAATGTCGCCTCATCATTGGCTGCCCAGACAAATCCGAAAGGCCGTTCTCCTCCCGACGATTCATCGAAGGACCAGCCTTTTAGAACATATTGACGGGCTTCTGAAGTTCCCAAGTCGAGAGTGTCCGTTCCTTCGAACGTCCTGGCAGTCAGCGTATCATCAACAAACAGTTTGGCATTGAAACTCGACTCAAGTTTGAGATGGTAGTCGTCAGCCGGGATATGGACGAATCCCTGCCATTCGACGCTGAACGGTTGCGTCCTGAAAGTGTGCAGGTTGAAATCATTAGAATCGAAATCGATAAACCGGTCGATACGGCGTCCCGTTCCATCAGCCTCAAAATAGCGGTCGAGTTCACCATCCGGATCAGGTGTCCAGGAAAGATTGGGGAAATATTGTCCTGCCAGACCGCGAGGTAGACGCCAATGATAGAGCCCCAGGGTCAACCCGAAACACATCCCCAGAATGCTGAACCCAACCCAAAACAGCATCTTCTCCTGTTTCGACAATCGCTGCGTAAGAAATCCCCATAGGCACAGCAGGAATACTATAATGGTCATGACAGTCAACCAGCGATCGGCCTGAAACGTTCCAATGTGAAAAACAAAATCGAGCATCTTACTCTTCATAATCTGGAGGAATAACATCAATATAATCCAGCCGCACTTCAGCCTTGCCGGTGGCACGAACGGAAAATTGCAACCGTTTCATCGGATAAACAGGATTCTCAGAAAAGTCAATCTCAAAAGGCAGTTCAAAGATTTCATACTGTTCAGAATCGGGGAAATCTGCACCAGTCAGTTCCAAACGAGCCAAAGCGCCGAAATGATCTGACATAACTCCCAAACGCACAACAGTCTCGTCAGCTTTTCCTCCAAAGCTTCGCAAGGCAAAACGCGCCGTATAACGCCCCTCTTCGCATATTCGGACAAACGGACCGAAACTCAGCAGGCCAGGTGCGTCATCCGGTGTTGCAACGCGGACCAATCTTCGAGAAGCATGCTCATCTTCACGATGATGACCAATGCTGAAGAATAGGTCTCGTACATAATAACGGCGCACAACGTTGTGAAATTTTTCCTTGATTACATACAACCTCATTCGCGCATCACCGGCAATCTGGGTATAATATGTCTCAGCAAACCGCCGATGCTGATCGAATACAGCTGCATCGTCGTTCAAGAGAATCAGGTACGTTCCGAAGATTCCCTGTTCCGATAGACGCTGTATTTCCGAAAAAGCAATCGCCTGGGCCAGGACACCATAGTTTTCCTGGTAATTGAGCGCCACGGCGCGATTCGGAATAAACACCGTTTTACAGGGGGCTGAATCCTCACGGAGAATCTTCGCAAGGGCTGATGCTGTTTTTTTCGAGAGATATGTGTCTCTCACTTCAGCCCCGAACGGGAATAACGGACTTACCCCGATAAAACTGTTGACCGAAAAAAGAAGAAAATACAGTCCAACCCCAGCCATGCATACCATGCGCATGACCGGAAGCCGTTCCGGGATTATACGCGGATAACAAAACGAGAGGCCTTCATGCAGCCCTCTCACGGCTAGCACACCCAAGAGGAGCAGGACAATCGAAACCGAAGCACGTTGCCCCTCCGGAAAAAATACAGCGCTGCCTGCTGCCGTGAATCCAATGAGACACACAAACCACCACTCACCATGTTCACGGTGACTGAGCAAGAAGTATGTCCCCACCAGAACCAATCCCCAAAACAATAAGGCCGCTGCTCCTTCAATGCCCTGGAAGCGTATTGCCCGAACCAGTTCTTCACAAAATTCCACAAGCACTTCCCGGGAGGGGGGCAAAAAACCCTCCTTCTTCGCCACCATACCCCAGTAGACATATCCCGGGGCGACGGAGAGTAGCCAAATCAACAGTCGTCGGATATTAGGCCGCCAGGAATACAAGAAGAGATGCCCCCCATGCAGCAATCCGGGAGCGCGCCGACATACCAGCAAGTGGAAAAGTCCAAAGAGGAGAATTCCGACCGGAACCATACTCACGAAAGGATGCAAAAACAATCCGACACAAAAAATACCGGCCAGAGGAAGCGCCAGAAGATATGAACCTCGTCGATACAAGAAATGGTAGGTGAGGAGTAGATAAATAAGTAATATACAAATCACTGTCGCAGAGAATGAACCGCTTCGATTCAGAAAGATTTCCCAGCCGGACCAACTGATGAACATCGCCAGAGTGAGCGCTTCCCACTCAGCAGCAGCGTTTTGTGAAAATATTCTCCACAAAAAATACAGCAGAATGACGCTTATAAGACTGAACAATGCCGGGACAAGCCGGAAGGCGATAAATTGGCTGTGACTGAATTGGTAGGCCCAACGCACGCACAACAAAGCCAGCCAATGCGTCCCAGTTTTCGAGTAGTCGAAATATGACCTGAGCCATTCACCATGGGTATATTTATCGAAAGTCAAGACGACTAATCGCTGATATTCGCGAGCTGAAAATTCATACGAATCGAGATCGTAGATCCGCAGCAGCCATCCTGAAAGCAAAATAACGAGCACAATCACAGTAAGGATCGGCGGCGAAAAGACGTTGGTTCGCTGATGCGGAAAGACTAAAACCCCCAGCATGAAAAACAACCAGCCTCCGATAACAAGGACCAGCGTTCCACGACGAAACTGCCAGGGTACGACTGGCTGCAAAATATCGAATTCATTTATCAGCCAGGGAGATGCCGATGAGGAAACTGACGTTTGAATAAGCTGGATATATTGGGCGCGTACCGCTGCAAAAGGAATGATGAGCAGGGATTTATGAGAGATTCCATTCCCTGTTACATGCGTATGCCACTGCTCTCCATCAAGAGATGTTTTCAGCACCCACCTGACCGGTTGTCCCTGCCGATTTTTACCGACCCGCAGCAGCAAGCCGTTCATTGTGACCGGTTTCCCCACGTTCACTCGATAGTATACGCCAAATTCCATAGGAACATGGGACGACCAGGCAGTCTCTAAATTCAAATCGACAGCAAGAGAGGCACTAAACCCACTATAGTTCGATTGAACCTCCCAGGTCGATTTCCCTTTTAATAGCCGCCAATTCCTATCATTTACCGTTAAGAGGAGCAGCAATACGCCAAGTACGCCAAACAAGCCATAATACCCCGCTTGCCTCAGAAATCGTCGGGAGGAAGAAAAGATTCGCATATTCATACTGTGCGACATACATGAAAGATCAAGGCCTTTGTCAAGAAAAATGACAAAAATGAACGGGCACACAAGTTCTTATCGCCCCCGACGCCTGTCTGTGTTCATAAGGTCAAGATATTTGCACCGGCTGAGGGAAATGTCATCACAGACTATGGCGATTTCACGAATGGGGAAAACTCAAATCAGTCCCCATTATTATCAGACGAACGGGCTAGACTTTTCGGCTCAAATGGATCGGGAAAATACCTAATGACTTAACGAGATATTCAACGAACGCAGCATCATTTGGCAGTTCCGAGTCAACCGACAATTTCCTCATGAATTCTTAATCTAAAACGTCAGGAGAACACTCAAACTTCGGAAGGGTAAAAACAAAACGCGCTCCTTTACCGATTTCACTTTCGATCCAGATCTTTCCACCATGTTTTTCGATCAACTCTTTGCACAGAATCAAACCAAGCCCCGTCCCTTTTTCTCCAGCCGTTCCAACCCGAGAATCTTTGATATCAATTCGAAATAACGCTGAAATCGTTTCCTGATCAATTCCAACACCAGTATCAGACACTGTCACTTCGACCCACTGCTTTTCGTCCTTTGCCGAGACATCAATCATTCCTCCGGGCTCTGTAAACTTGATAGCGTTTGAGATGAGATTACGGATGATCGTTTCGATCATATTTTGGTCACCATACGCTATAAGCTTGTGAGGGACCTCATTACGAAGGGCGATGTGTTTCTGCTCTGCTGTCGTTTGAAAGAGGGTGAGAATATCATTCACCAGACAGCCGAACCATACGTCTTCCGGCGTATACTTCATCACTCCCCGCTGAATCCGAGACCATGTCAGCAGGTTTTCCAGGAGAGCAAACAGGCTTTTTGCCGAACGATGCTGTTTTTCGAGGATCTCAACGATTTCATCCTGAGTATAGTCACTGATATTGCCGATCATCCATTCGGTGAATGCCAGGAACCCATTGAATGGCCCTCGCAAATCATGGGCAATAATCGAAAAAAATTTGTCTTTTGTCGTATTTAACTCTCGCAACTCCTGCTTGGCTCGTTGAAAACTCAAATGAGTATCGACTCGCGCCAGAAGTTCTTCTTTCCGAAAGGGTTTGGTGACATAATCCACCGCTCCCAGTTCGAACCCCTTGACAATATCGGCTGTTTCGGATTTTGCCGTCAAAAAAATGATCGGAATCTCACGAGTAGCCTGGGAAGCTTTAAGTCTTGCACATACTTCAAACCCACCCATCCCCGGCATCATGACATCCAAAAGAATTAAATCCGGTCGTCGTTTTTCAATAATTTTAAATGCTTGTAGCCCATCGACAGCAGGTGTCACATGATAGCCTGCAACTCTCAGAATATTTCCCAGAACCTGAAGATTTTCGGGGAGATCATCGACAATTAAAATAAACGATGGATGCTTCGGAGCTGATTGAGTCATATTCATACCTTTTTTTGTTTGTAATGTGACAGATTTTTGAGGGTCTGAATCACCTCAGGAAACGTCCCAAATGTTTTTTGTACAGCGTTGACTTCAAAATTCTGGATATGCCGGATCACCGAATCTCCCCAATGGCTGAGAGGATGATAGGCATATTGGGCTCCCTGGGATTTCACCTGGCTCGCAAACTCTTCGATCTCATCAAAGATCAGCGTTTCTCGAATCTCATTCCATTGAGGGGAAAACGTTTGCTCTAACATTTCGAGAAGTTCAGGTATATGGGAGACGACGTCCGATGATAAGCCTTCATGACATTCATCCCTCTTTCCCAAATTCTCAGTCTCTTGGGCCTGAGGGCTGTTCAGAGTATAGGGAAGATGTTTTTTCAGTTCTAGCAGCAATTCAGCCGCGGTAAAAGGTTTTCTCAGGAATCCATCAAACAAACGTTCCGCAGACCCTTCACCATTTGTCAGCACTGAAGCCGTCGCAGCGACAACGGGAATGTCTTGCAAGACTTCAGTCTGTTTCATGCGTTCTGTGACATCATACCCACTCATCCCCGGCAGTCTCAGATCCATTAAAACGACACAGGGAAGCATCGCTTTTCGTGATTGCTCATCAAGTAATTTCAGAGCATCTTCCCCGTTTTCGGCCTCGAGGACAGACAGAGGATATTCACGGACATACTCTTTCACAACGGTTCGGTTGGCTTCATTATCATCGACAAGTAGAATTGTCGCCGGTTCAAAGACAAACGAACTCTCTTCTCCTTGTGAAAAGGGGGAAGAAACCGAACGTTCTTCTCCTACTTTCACCTCAGAAAATATCACCCGAAACAAGCTGCCTTTACCAACGCGGCTTTCAACCGAAATCGAGCCCCCCATTAATTCTGTCAATCGTTTTGTAATCGTCAGCCCCAGGCCTGTTCCTCCATATTTTCTGGTGATATGACTGTCCTGTTGATGAAATTTTTTAAAAATAGCGTCCTGCTGCTCTTGAGGAATCCCGATTCCCGTATCTTCAACTTCAAGAATAATTGGAAGTGTCTTGCGGAATGCAGGCTGTTTCTCTGGAGTTCGCACGACTACGCGTACAGAGCCCTGATGCGTAAATTTAATCGCATTTCCGACAAGATTCATCACAATTTGTCGAAGCCGAATTTCATCTAAGAGAACATATGACGGAAGATTCGGAGCGACGTCTGTGCTCCACTCGAGTTTCTTGCGATGACATTCCTGAGAAAAAAACAGCCGGATCTCCCGAAAGAGTTCCCGAATATTCATAATATCCGGCCGGATCTCTAATTTTCTTGCTTCGATTTTTGACAGATCGAGAATATCATTAATCAGTGAGAGCAATGTCTTCCCACTTGACACAATACTCCGCAGCCAGCTCTGATGTTTCTCATCATGTACACTCTTTTGTAAAAGTCCGCTCAAACCAAGAATGGCATTCATTGGGGTTCGAATTTCATGGCTCATATTTGCCAGAAACTCGCTTTTTGCCCGATTGGCAAATTCAGCGGCCTCTTTTGCGCGTTGAGCGTCTTCAAACAGGCGAGCATTCTGAATCGCAAATGCTGCCTGATGGGCAAAGGTTTGCAGAATTTGCGCATCGTGTTCCTGATACGTTCCCTTCTCAAAACTATCGACCGAAAGAACCCCAATCGCCTTGCCCCCCATAAACAGTGGGACTCCGAGCCAGCTTTGAATAGTCACCGAATCATTCCAGACCTCCCAACTCGGTTCGGCATACACATCAGGCAGCATAAGAGCGCGTTCCGTTTGAAACACTTTCATCACAGAATTTCTACCAGAAAGTGGAAGATACCGCCCAATAAACTCTTCTTGAATGAAGGCTCCTTGTGACAGAACCAGCCCATCACCATCCTGCAAAAAAACCGCAGCGCTGTCATACTGTATCACGCGCCATAATTGCTCTAAGATTCCCTGGAGCACGATTTCCAAAGTCCGGCTATTATTCAGCACGACAGAAACTTCTCGCAAACTCTCTGCGATCTGGCGTTGTTGTTGTTCTTCAGAAAAAAGCCGGGCATTTTCAAGAGCAACAGCGACAGTTGTGCCAATAGACTCCATGAGTTCCAGATCGTCAGAGCTGAACCGGTTCACCTGTAAATCAACGAGTACCAACACCCCTGTCACTTTACTCTGCACACGCAAAGGAATGCAGAGCATCGAACGAACGGCCAATTCTGTTTGCTGATCAACTCCGGCATAATGTCGTGAATCAAGCGAGGTATCAGGGACGAGAGCGCTCACGCCGTGTTGGGCAACCCATCCAGTAATCCCTTGTCCCAACAAGAGACGCCAATTAACGAGTATGTCCCTCCCTGGCCCTTTTGCCTGCATACAGGCCACGTCATCGGTTTCAGGTCGCACCATCCAATAGGAAATCGCAAACAAATCAAGGAGGCGCTGCACTTCTCCCAGGGTTGTCTCAATGATCCGTTCAAGATCGAGCGACGAACCGACCATCTGCCCGATCCGAGAAAGTAAGGCCATCCTGCGAGTCCGCTGTCGAAGCGCTTCTTCAGCTCGTTTACGAGCGGTAATGTCTAACCATGACCCTGTAATCTCTGTCAGCCCTTCGTCCCGACCTTGTATGACGCTGAGCCGATCATATATCCACCGATAGCTCCCATCCTTGTGTTGAAAACGATATTCTAATTCATATCCTCCGTGTTGCGAAAGGTGGGATAATTTTTCCAGAACACGCGGCCTATCATCAACATGGATATGCTCAATCCAGAATGCAGGATGATCGAAGAACTCCCTCGTGTCGTAGCCAAGTTGAAGCGTCACATTCTCGCTGATGAATGTGAGTCGATACCCCTCCGAAAAAAGGCGGCTGTAAATCACCGCCGGATTATAGGAAAGCAGGTACTGCAACTGTCCCTTGACCACTTTTAACTGTTTTTCGGCCTGGTTACGAGCTGTGACATCTTCTTTCACGGCAAGATAATGCGTAATCTGACCTCCCGCATCCTTTATCGGCGAGAAGGTTGCAAACTCCCAATAGATCTCTCCATTTTTCTTGTTATTGGCAAATTCCCCTTGCCAAACGTTCCCATTATGAAGATGTTTCCAAATTTCCTGATAGGCTTCGGAAGGCTGCCCTCCTGATTGGAGAATTTGCACATGTTGACCGAGAACCTCCTCCTTTGAGTAGCCTGTTGTTCTTGTAAAAGCCGAATTGACGAATTCGATGACTCCATGGGAATCGGTAATGATAATGGAGTTGGCACTGTGTTCAATTGCGCGAGAAAGCATCCGTAAGGACTCATTAGCCTGTTTATATTTCAGGGTTTCCTGCTGAAGTTGAATGTTTTTTTCCTCCAGCTTCTGTTGGGCAGATCGCAGGAGCAGATGGGTTCTCACACGAGCCAGAACTTCTTCTTTATAAAAAGGTTTTGTGATATAATCGACTCCCCCGGCAGAGAACGCTTTCATCTTATCGAACTTCGAATCCAGTGCGCTGATAAAAATGACTGGTATGTCGCGAGTCCGCTCATCTTCTTTCAAGCGACTGCAAACCTCATACCCATCCATATCAGGCATCATGATGTCCAATAAAAGCAGGTCCGGAACTTTCTCAAATATTGACGAGAGAGCCATCTGGCCATTCAAGGCAAAACGAACGTGGTAGTCGTGTTTTCCTAATAATGCGGCCAATATTCGCATATTTTCCCGCCTGTCATCGACAATTAAAATCGTAGCTGGCGCTTGCTGATTTACCATGCTCGATCCTCCTTAACTCGTGCCCATCAATGGAATACTGGTCAGGTCTTCGTTAATTCAATATCGCTCTTGTGACTTTTTGAGGCGATGTCATCCACATCTTCGTTTCAAAAGCAAGAAAAAAATAACGCACAGTACAACCAGACTGTACGATCCTAAGAAAAATTTTCCTGGCCGGAACTACCGATGGCTTCATTTATTCCGAAATACGGGAACTTTTGGCAACGCTGTTACAGTACTTAAAGCAAACAGGCGGCACTATTTTGAAAACCATCTTGATTTCTGCTTGACAGTATGACATTTTCTATCATCCTTGGAAAAAATACGGGAACGAATGTATATTCTTGGCGAACTGCCGGCCATTCACGTTAACACGATCTCACACGCTGCCAGAACCGAAGCCGTACAGATTACCCAATGAAAAGGGTCCTACCCGAAAAAAACGGTTCTGGTCGGCACAAGAAAAAACATCCAGAACAAACATGCTCTCATATCCATCATGTTTTCCATCAAGCATGTCTCCGTGCTGAAGAACTCTTACAGCGATATTGCTGTGACGTTGATACGAACAACAATAGGTGATGCTGTAATATGCCAAAAGACAGAGACTTACAACAAGAAAAACAACACAGGAGAGTAGAAATCCGCGTCACTGCCGGTCCTGCAAAAGGGCGGCACCTGGTGTGTGACAAGGTGGCGAGCTTTGTGTGTGGCCGGTCACCGGACGCTCACATCTCTTTACCATCGGATCGATACATCTCGCGCCAGCATTTTTCTCTTCACGTGGCTCCGCCGGAATGCACATTGCGCGACCTTGGCAGTACCAATGGAGTGATTGTGAACGGAGTTCGATATGGAGGTACGACCCCCACGGCTCCTGGCATAAGACAAGCTCCTTTCAATGAGGTTTGTCTGAAAGATGGTGATGAAATTATAATTGGAAATACCCGTATCAATATTTCAATACACCCTTTCAGCCAAAACGATCGGAGCAATGCTGCATGTCAAGAAAATAAAAACGACGCTTCCCTGAATCGCTGCAATGAAGCCATCCAGCAAACAGCAACGCCTCAACAGGAAGCGGCCATGCCAGAGGAAGTGGCGTTACTGCTTATCGATCTCGTCGGCTCAACCCAGCATCTTCTTAGAATGGGCGATCAGCAGTTCAGTGACTTGATCGAACAAATCCGTTACCGCTTTGATGCTCATCGCTCGGTGTCTGACCGACTTTCATTGAGATACACGGGGGATGGATTTTTAGCCACCTACAAAAGTGCCACAAAGGCCCTTTCGATGGCAGCCGATTTCTTAAAAACTCCAATCCGTCAGGATGTCCATATCCGAATAGCACTACACTGGGGGGCTGTAAAAATGGGTACTAATGGCGATGTGCTGGGCAAAGCAGTTCAACAAGTCCGGCAGTTTGAAGGACTTCAGGGAAAAGATCGAATTGGAACGACGGCCACTGTTGGAAAACTTCCTGAGAAGAACAGAGTGTTGATCACTAAACCCGTATGCAAACGCCTTTCTCCGGCAAACCGCAAGAAATTTACCTTTGCAGGGGTATTTTCCCTCGATGAGGATTCACAGGACATCTGTGCCCTCTGGTTCTTCCAAAAACCCTAGTAATACAACGTGTCGGAAAGACGTACACATGATCCCTCACAGAGCACACGGAGTGTCACAGAGCGTTTCTCCCCGTTTTTAAACCCTACACACAAACAAACCCCTCTGGGACTTCCCAGAGGGGTTTGTGAAAACACAGGATGATACATCTCTTAGAACTTGAATTCCAGGCGATTCATGATTTGGAATGCTGAACTTTCACCCTGCCAGTCTTCTTCCAGAGAAGCAAATGCTCCTGTCAAAACATATTTCAGATTATCTGCAAGTTTGTAATTCATCTCTGCATCAACTTCGAACCCATAGCTGTCAACTGTTCCGTTCACGCCTGCGACGTCTTCTACCGGTGCGACATAGATCAGAGCGCCACTCAGGTCGACTTTTTCACTCGGGCTCATGCCTGCTGAGAA
>PDWJ01004476.1_pt1 | contig 20479 bp, 18 predicted proteins | sample 1430881 | NCBI WGS metagenome assembly PDWJ01 (sample SAMN01162460, study PRJNA174530) | Oral metagenome, whole genome shotgun sequencing project. | biome: Marine environment; feature: Marine mammal; material: Swab sample of the gingival sulcus; isolation source: swab sample of gingival sulcus... | reverse complement strand
ATTTGTATCAGCGATTTTATGCACGATGTACAATGTGCTTATGCAAAATGGTACAATCGGCACTATAAGCATATCGGCCCTGTCTTTAATAATCGTTTTAGTAATTTTTATTGTCGGACAATTCCCTATTTCGTTTATATTATTAACTATATTCATAGGAATCCAGTCAAACATGGCAAGATAAAGACATACAACTATCGCTATTCTTCATATCGTGATTATCAGTTAGGTAAGGGATTGTGTGATTTAGAGGATTGTTATCACTTTTTAGAGATGTCAAGATCTGCTTTAATGGCACACTTGGTAAAGCTAAAGACACAAGGTGGCTATCCATTTTTAGATGCCTTAATTGAAAAATTGAGTAGATGTCAAAATCGTGAAGCGGTTGAAAAACTGTTGTTAGAGTTGGCGTTTCGACTGGAGGATATACGCGGCAGTAGGTTGGTGCGATACTTTGATTACGTTCAGCGAACAATGATAGATGAGTTGAATAATCTTAAGATATTGTCAGTTAAGGTGATAAGTAATTTGTTTGGGGTGTCGGAGAGCTATGTATATCAGCGTCTTAACAGCACATAAGTAAAGATAATTGAACGAATAAAACACAATGCCCCTTGGATAAAACATCTAGGCATTGTAGTTTTTGGTGTTGCATAATTTGGAGGATAGCTAAATTTTGTGATGATGCGGTGCATTGAGAACGAATGCATGGCTTTTTTGTGTGTTTTTGCGTCACGGCAAGAAAGATTTTTAAATGAATCCAAAACTTTGTAAAAACGAACCCGGCACCAAAAAACGGATTTCAATGAATTTTTGATTTTAGAATGTACCTGGCACTATAAAACACCTGGTACCATAAAACAAAACGAAAAACACGTTTCCTAGAATGTACCTGGCACTATGAAACAAAGCAAAAACACTTTTTTTAGAATGTGCCTGGCACCATAAAAAAAGATAAAGCTGACATTAGTGCGGAAGTTTTTTTAATTTATTTGTCTTTTAAGGGGGAACTTGTTGAATGTGCTCATTTTTATGATAAAATATAATTAATCGCAGCCGTGCTTCATTTAATCGGAGGTTTTATGATGCTTGGATTTGCCGAAATACTACTATTTTTAGTAACGCTACTATTTTTTATTATGGGCTTACTGATTTATTGTGGCCACACTAATTTAATCCATGCTTATCACCAGAGGCGTATTAAAGAAAGCGACAAAGCGGCTTATGGTAGATCGTTTGTCATAGGCATGTTTTTATGCGCTTCGACTTGTTTGATTGCAGCGATTGCCTCTTATTTTGAGAGAGATAATCTGCTTGTCATTCTAATTGGTCTGGCCGTTTCATTCGGTGTGCTTTACAAGGTGCAAAAAAAATATAATGGCGGGTTGTTTTAAGGTGTGATATAAACAGGAGGCTACCTATGTCAAATTTTGCCATTTATCAAACTAGCTTTGGCTTATATAAAATTGTTTATCAAAGGGATTATGTTATCGGCATCAGCCGCATTGTTGAAGATTCTGCTAACAATGGTGTTAAAACTGACTTAACCGACTTGGTTTATCAACAGCTAGCTGAATATTTCAGCGGCAAACGCAGAGCATTTGACTTTTGCTATAAGCTAATTGGCACAGATTTTCAGCAAAAGGTATGGCATCAGCTTATTAAAATCCCTTATGGTCAGACGCGCAGCTATAAAGATATTGCCGAAGCAATTGGCAGACCAAAGGCTTATCGCGCTGTCGGCATGGCCAACAATAAAAATCCTATCAGCATTGTCGTACCTTGCCACCGCGTGATTGGCACTAATGGTAAGCTGGTTGGCTATGCCGGCGGTATTGACATTAAAAAAGCGCTCTTAAAATTAGAAGGCGCGCTGCCTAAATAAAGGTTTTTGAAAAAAGGGAAGTATTTATGATTTTAGATGATTTAAATAGACAGTTAAAAGATTTTCAAATAAGAAAAATTGGTCAAGCAGATTATCGTGATTTGCATATGTTACATAAATCAAACCCAGAGTATAACGCTTTTTTTGCCAACCAGCCCATTTCACTTGAAATTTGTATTGTTGGTACAAAGGCTTTATTGAAATTGATCGCCGTCAAAATATGTCAAACTTGGCTGTCATTATTATGGAAAAACAGTTAGTTTAAGTAGGTCGATATTTTTTATCATATAAGAGTGCGGCAATTAACACGACTACTACCGAACCGCCATTATGAACAAGAGCACCGCTCGTTGGTGTTAAATAGCCAAGGCTGGATAGTATAATGGCGAAAAAGTTGATGGCCATCGATAAAAATATGCTCAATTTGATTGTTGCAACGGTTTTGTTAGCTAGCCATTTTAGGTAGGGTAGCCTGTCGATAGTATCGTTCATCAATACAATGTCGGCGGCGTTAATTGACAGGTCGCTACCGATACCGCCCATTGCCACACCAACGCTGGCGCGTTTTAAGGAAGGTGCATCATTGATGCCGTCGCCAATCATGCAGACTTGTTGACCGCCAGCTTGCAAATCTTCAATTTTCTGCATCTTGTCTGTTGGCGAAAGTTCGGCGTAGAGGATGTCTATAGCAGTTTGGCTTACAAAGTAATTTGCTGTAGCAAATTTATCACCGGTCAGTAAAACAGTTTTTAACGACTGTTTTTTTAGTTGTGAAAGAGTGGCAATTGATTCGGGCCGTATTTGGTCGGCAAGGGCAATTAAACCGACAATTTTTCTGTTATAGGCAATTATAATCGTTGCCTTACCCTGTTTATTGAACGCGTCTAGTTGCGCATTTAGCGATGTGCCAACTGTAATATTTTGTTCGGCTAGATAGTGGGCGTTACCACAATAGACCTGATTGCCATTTAGTGTAGCGCTAGCGCCTCGACCGGCTGTCATTGCAAAATTTTCGGCTGGTTTAATGACTAACTTTTTTGCTTGGCAGTGTTTGACGATGGCTTTGCCAAGTGGGTGCTCGCTATTTTGTTCAACGGCTGCGCAAAGCGCCAGTACATCATCTTTTGCTAGCGTTTTGTCAAATGTAATAATATCGCTAACCAATAATTGGGCTTTTGTTAGTGTACCAGTTTTATCAAAGACAATTGTATCGACCAAATTCATTTTTTCGAGTGCTTCACCCGTTTTGATGACGACACCATGTTTGCTAGCTTGACCAATTGCTGCCATTACGGCAGTTGGTGTAGCCAAAACTAGAGCACAGGGGCAGAATACAACTAGAATGGTCACGGCGCGTACGATGTCACTCGTGATAAAATAGACGACAATGGCTATGAGCAGAGCCACTGGTACTAACCAAGAAGCTGCTGCATCGGCAATGCGCTGGATTGGTGCTTGTTGTAATTCGGCCTTTTTTACAATTTCAATTAAGCGTTGTAATGTGCTATCTTGGCCAATTTTAGTTGCTTTAATATCAATTGCACCAAATTGATTGATGGTACCAGAAAACACTGCATCGCCAATTTGTTTGTCAATCGGCAGTGATTCACCTGTTAAAAGCGATTGATCGACGGCACTTTCACCGCTTAACACGATACCGTCGACTGGGATGGTTTCGCCTGGTAAAATTCTAATAATAGTGTTGCATTCAATTGCTTCGTAGTCGATCATCTCTACTTTATCGTCGCTGATACGGCGAGCTTTACCCGGGGTCATTGCAATTAATTTTTTAAGCCCGCGTTGGGCACGGGCGACCGTTTTTTCTTCGAGCAGACCGCCTAACATCATAATAAAAGCGACTTCACCAGCTGCAAATAAATCACCAATTGCCAGCGCTGCTATCATTGCCATTGTAATTAATAGGGCAGATGATATTTTTTTGATGCCTTGATTGTAGATAAGACGCCAAATCGATAAATAAAGCAGTGGTAAGCCGCTGATTATAACGGTTAGCCAAGCCGGGTCGATAATGCCTCTAATACCATTGAGACGTAGCACAAAGCTGATGATTAAGCAAGTGCAGCTAACTAGCGTCATGCCTAAACTTGATAAAAAAGTATTTAATCGATTAATCATAGATTCCTCTTTTTTTGACATAAGGTTACAAAAAAACTATAATAAAAGCGGGTTTTGAATATAATATATTTTAAAATACAATTTGTTCACTTATATTATGTGATTTATTTTGGCTAAATACAATGATCAAAATTAGTAGACTATCGCTTATTGAACATTATTGATAATTTGTCCAGGAGGAAAAATGGATCGACGACAGCAAAAAACGCGTAAGGCAATCTTTGCCGCCTTCAGTACGTTACTGATGAAAAAGAAATACAATCGAATTACAGTGCAAGATATTATTGATCAAGCAAATATCGGGCGCAGCACTTTTTATTCTCATTTTGAAACCAAAGATGGGTTATTAGATGCCCTTTGTCGCCGAATTTTTGAACATGTTTTTTCGACTGAATTAAGTGAAGAACAGACACATGATTTTTCTAAGAAACAAGACAATGTGCGTCATCGCTTGACCCATGTTTTATATCATATTCAGGACAACAAGGCCGATTTTACTGCGATATTATCCTGTGAAAGTGATGCGCTACTAATTTATTATTTTAGTTCACATTTAAAACAAGTTTTTGTTGATATTTTGCCGCATCTTGTAATTGTGGCCCCCGATGACTATTTAATTAATCATTTGGTTACTAGTTTTATTGAGGCGGTTAAGTGGTGGTTAGCAAGTCGCAAACGTTATACGCCGGAACAAATTGTCGATTATTATATGACAGTAACGGCGTTAGATGCACTAAACTAGGTTGGACACTATTGCTAAAATAGTGTAAAATAGTTGCAACAGAAAGGGGCAAAATGGTTAAAAACAATTTAGTTACTAAACTTACAGATATACTTTCCGTCAAAGCTGTCTTGACAGATGAAATGATGAAAAATCATACGTCTTTTCAGATTGGCGGGCCGGCTGATCTGCTGCTTTTACCACATAGTATTGACGAAATTGTCGCGCTTTATCGCTATCTAAAAACAGCTGCTATACCGATTACTTGGATAGGAAATGGTTCTAACTTGCTGGTTTCTGATGATGGTATTCGCGGTGCCGTTATTAAAATTGCTGAGAATTTCAGTGATATCAAAATTGACGGTGAATATCTAACAGCCGCTGCAGGTGCCTTGCTACGACAAGTATCAGAATTTGCAGCTGAAAACTGCTTAACCGGTTTTGAGTTTGCTTGTGGCATTCCCGGGACAATCGGCGGGGCTACTTTTATGAATGCCGGCGCTTATGACGGCGAGATGTCACAGGTGATTGAAGCTGTGACGGTTTTAAATAAGGCCGGTCAGTTGCTACATTTGACAAAAGATGATTTAACGTTTCGCTACCGTGGTTCTAGTGTGCAAGATCAGGGTCATATTGTTTTGCAAGTTAAATTAAAACTTAAAAAAGGTAAAAAAACTGCTATTGCGGCTGCTATTGCTGATTTAACGGCTCGACGTGAAGCCAAACAACCGCTTGAATTACCATCAGCAGGCTCAACTTTTAAAAGGCCATCAGGTTATTACGCAGGCAAATTGATACAGGATAGTGGCCTGCGCGGTGTTCGGTTTGGCGATGCAGCCGTTAGTGAAAAGCACTGCGGCTTTGTTGTCAATCTAGGTAAAGCCACTTGTCGTGATGTAATGACTTTGATTGACTTTATTCAAAAGACGGTATTTGATCATTTTGCTGTTAATATGCAGACGGAAGTGCGTAAAATTGGGCAGGGATTTTAGGAGGCCTACTTTTGGATATTAAAATTATCACTGGCCTATCAGGGGCAGGAAAATCAACAGCTATCAAGTGTTTGGAGGACCTCGGTTATTTTAGCATCGACAATTTACCACCTTCTTTGATGGTGCAGTTTATCGAAATGTGCAAGAGCTTAAAACAACCTATCGATAAAGTGGCGCTTGGCATTGACGTGCGCAGCTATACTTTTTTTGACGATGTCGAGAGTAGTCTGCTAGATTTAAAAGCGCGTTATGCTAAATGTGACATATATTTTTTTGAAGCGTCAGATAGGGTGTTGATTAATCGCTTTAAGGAAACGCGTCGTACTCATCCACTTAGTGAAACGGGTATTTTAATTGATGGCATTAATACCGAACGCCAGAAAATGTCCAATATTAAGAAAATGGCTTCACGCGTACTTGACACCAGTGCGATGAACGGCCATCAACTGCGTCATTTTATCAAAATGAATATACTGGGTGTGACTAGCACTCAGGCAATTGCCATTTCTTTTCAATCTTTTGGTTTTAAGCGTGGTGTGCCATCAGACAGCGATTTGCTATTTGATGTCAGGTTTTTACCCAATCCCTATTATGATGAAGATTTGCGACCACTAAGTGGTAATGATCAAGCGATTAAGGACTATATTTTTCAGTGGCATGAAACACAACTATTTTATGGAAAGCTACGCGAAATGCTCGATTTTTTATTGCCGCAGTATATTAGAGAGGGTAAAAATCACGTTACAATTTCAATTGGCTGCACCGGCGGACGACATCGTTCGGTGGCGATTTGTAATCAATTGAGCCAAGATTATCGCGAACAGGGCTATGAAGTTTCGCTGGCGCATAGAGATCTAAAGGTTTAAGATATGGTAATGCAAGCGACAAAAGTAACAGTAATTGGTGGCGGTTCTGGTATTAGTGTGGTGCTACGCGGATTAAAACGCTTTACTGAACGTATTTCGGCCATTGTAACGGTGGCCGACGATGGTGGCAGTTCGGGTGTAATTAGAGAAGATCTCGCCATGCTACCACCCGGCGATATTAGAAACTGTATTGTTGCCTTATCTGATACCGAGCCGGTGATGGAAGCGCTGATGCAATATCGCTTTAAAACGGGTCAATTTAGCGGGCATTCACTTGGCAATATGATAATTGCCGGCTTAGTTGACATGACGGGCAGTTTTGAAGAAGCTTTGTCACATATTCACGATATATTTGCCGTTAAAGGCAGAGTGTTGCCGGTTTCATTGGCAAATATAGTCTTATCGGCAAAATTGAAAGATGGCAATATTGTACGTGGCGAATCAAATATTCCCAATGTTGTCAAATGGAATGATACGGCGATTGATCACGTCTTTATTGAGCCGGCTGATGCGATGGCTTATCCAGAAAGCATTGCCGCTATTTTGAATGCCGATATTGTGCTAATTGGGCCGGGTAGTCTCTACACCAGCATTATGCCTAGTTTATTGATGCCACAAATCAGAGCGGCGCTTAGACAGACTAAAGCTAAGGTTGTTGTATCAATGAATTTGATGACGCAACCGGGCGAAACTGATGCGATGACGGCGGCTGATCATTTTTCTGTTATCAGTCAACAACTTGGTGTTGAAGCCATCGATTATTTATTGGTTAATACAAGACCTATCTCTAAGGTTGCCGAGTGTCGATATGCGGCAAAAGGCGCGCACTTGTTGCAGCTTGGTCAACCTGATAAGAAACGCATTGAAAAATCGGGCATCACAGTAATTGAGGGTCAATTTTTGGAAGAATATGCCGGTTATGTTCGACATGATGCCATTGCACTAGCTAGGCAATTACTCAATTTAGTTGATACGGTACGCTACATTAAAAAAAGCCAAGAATAGCCCCTTTTCATCACTTGATGACTAGGTTATAATAGTAATAAATAGTGTTGATGATTTAATTATTAGTAGTTGAGGCTGTTTATAGCAATTGTTAAAGGAGAATGATATGAAAATGCCAAAAGCTGAACCTTACAAAATTAAGATGGTAGAACCACTTAATATCATCACGCGTCAAGCGCGTGAAAAAGCGCTAATTGAGGCCGGATATAATCCGTTTTCGCTACGTGCTGAACACGTTTATATTGATTTATTGACTGATTCTGGTACCGGCGCAATGAGTGATAGGCAGTGGAGTGCTTTGATGATGGGCGACGAATCGTATGCTGGTTCACGTAGTTTTTATCGACTCGAAAAAGTCGTTAAAGACATTACTGGCTATCAATATGTTATTCCGGTGCACCAAGGCAGGGGCGCCGAACAAGTGTTATTCCCCAATGTGCTGAAGAAAGCGGGCGATTTTATTATCTCAAATATGCACTTTGACACGACAAAGGCACATGTTGAAATTGCCGGTGGCCGAGCCATTAATCTGATTGACGAGGTGGCTTTTGATACACAGACTTATCATCCATTTAAGGGCAATTTTGATCTTGCAAAAGTCGAGCAATTTATCGAAGAAAAAGGTGCTGAAAATATCGCTTGCTTTGTAATGACAGTGACCTGTAATTCAGCCGGTGGACAACCGGTATCGATGGAAAATATGCGCGGCGTCAGAAAAATAGCCGATAAATACGGCATTAAAGTATTTATTGATGGTGCTAGATATGCTGAAAACGCTTACTTTATCAAGGAGCGCGAGGATGGCTATCAAGATAAATCGCTGCGAGAAATCGCGCGTGAAATGTTTGATTTAGCCGATGGTATGGCAATGAGTTCTAAAAAAGATGGCCTTGTCAATATGGGCGGTTTATTGACCTTTAAAAATGATGAAGCACTGTACACGGCTTGTCGTTCAACCTGCGTGCCACTAGAGGGCTTTCCTACTTATGGTGGTTTGTCAGGGCGCGACATGGAAGCGCTGGCAGTTGGTTTACAAGAAGCGCTGGAAGTTGAATTTCAAGCTAGCCGTATTGGTCAAGTTACTTATTTAGGTGAAAAACTCAAAGCGGCCGGCGTGCCGGTGCAGTATCCTATCGGTGGTCACGCTGTCTTTGTCGATTGCAAAAAAATGTGCCCTCATATTCCCTATCACCAATTTCCGGCTCAGGCAGTTTGTAATGCCGTTTATCTGGAGTCTGGTGTACGGCCGGTAGAAATTGGTTCGTTCTTGTTGGGGCGCGATCCTGACACGGGAGAGAATTTAGAATCACCACTTGAGTTGATGCGCCTTACTATTCCAAAACGCGTCTATACCAATAATCATATGGATGTCGTCGCTGAAGCGGTTATCGAAGTTATGAAAAAAGCTGATACACTGAAAGGTTTGACCTTTGATTATGAGCCCAAAGTGCTCAGGCATTTCACCGCCAGACTAAAACCAATTGACTAAATGCCTGACAATTGATGTATGAAATCCTTGTAAGCGAGCTGTTTTTTATTATAAAGCAGCTCGCTTTTTTATTGGTGGGTGGCTTTTTTATGTTGTTATTTACGTTGGCGAAGTTCAAACGATGTGATATACTAATACTATCAAAAACTATGTTATATTTGTCTAGGTGGTTGATTTTGAAAATTACAACAAGTGCTGGCGGTGTCGTTTTTTTGGGAGAAACGATGTTGCTTTTGATGAAAAAAAATGGTGATTGGGTGTTGCCGAAAGGGCGGATTGAACAAAATGAACATCGCTCTCAAACGGCATTACGCGAAGTTTTAGAAGAAGCTGACGTCAAGGCGACTATCCACGAATACTTGGGTACTATCCATTATAAATTTTATAATGTTTGGCGCAATAATGAAATGACTAGTAAAACCGTACATTGGTATCTGATGACGACTAAATCGAAGCATTGTTACCCACAGCATGAAGAGGGGTTTAAGTTGGCGCGCTTTGTGCCAATTGACAAGGCATATGGCATGGTGCGTTACGATGATGAACGCGATATTGTCGAAAAGGCGATTGCGCGCTATGTTGAAAAATATTTAGCGTAAGCTACCAGGGAGATATAATGTCTTATGCTTCCAAGATTAAAACGGATATAGCGGCACAGATTTCCGGTGGTAATCAGCGTCTAAAAGCGGAATTATCAGCCCTGGTAAGAGCTTGTGGAACACTTAATATTGGCACAAAAGGGCGACTCGATTTAAGCCTTTCAACCGAAAACAGGGCAGTTTCTGAATTGATACAAGCGCTGTTTAGTAAGTTGTTTAATGTGCAAGGACAGTTTGTTGCCATCACCAAAGAGTCGCTCAATAAGCATGTCGTCTATCGTGTGATCGTTAGCGACGCGCGAGAAATTTTGACAGAGTTGGGTGTTGTCGATACAGCCAATTACTTTCATATCATTGATGATGTGCCTAATTTTGTCTTTGCCAATAATGCCAATTCGCGCGCCTATATTCGCGGTATGTTTTTGGGGGCTGGTTCAATTAGTGATCCGGCTAAGTCTTATCATTTAGAATTTGTCGCTAATTCTGAAAATTTTGCGATGCGCTTTATTGAGCTGTTAAAGGCCTTTGATTTATCGGCCAAGCTGTTAGAACGCAAAAATCACTATATTATCTATTTAAAAGACTCTGATCAGATTGCCGATGTGCTTAATATTATCGGTGCGCACAGTTATTTACTGGCCTATGAAACGACGCGTGTTGATAAGGCGATGCGCAATCACGTCAATCGTATGGTTAACTGCGATACGGCCAATCTTAAAAAGATGATGGCGGCAGTTGAACGCCATGTTAACGCCATCGAAAAAATTGATAAGACAATTGGCTTGGCGGCGTTGCCAGATTCACTAAACGAAATTGCCAAGTTGCGTTTGGCAAATCGCGAGATGACCTTGCTTGAGTTGGGGCAGTTATTATCGCCACCCATCAGTAAGTCGGGCGTCAATCACCGCATGAAAAAACTGATGCAAATTGCCAATGAAATTGATACAGAATAGTCAGAAGGGTAAAACGATGTCTTTTGTTCATCTACATTTGCATACTGAATACAGTTTGTTAGATGGCTTCGCGCGGATTGAGCGATTGTTTGATAAGGTTGCCGAGCTGGGTATGGAAGCTGTTGCCATCACCGATCACGGCGTCATGTTTGGCGCCGTTGAGTTCTATAAACAGGCAAAAAAAAACGGAATCAAGCCAATTATTGGCTGCGAAGTTTACTTGGCGGCGCGCACTATGGCCGACAAGACGCCCGCCTATGACAAAAAGCGTTCCCATCTTATTCTACTTGCTGAAAACAAAATTGGTTATCACAACCTAATTAAACTGGTTTCTAAAGGTTTTAGTGAAGGTTTTTATTATAAGCCGCGCATCGACAAGGCGTTGTTGCGTAAGCATAGCGAGGGGCTTATTGCACTGAGTGCTTGCATGGCGGGCGATGTGCAACAGGCGCTCAATTATGGTAATTACGCTGAGGCTAAAAAACTTGTTAATGATTATTTAACTATTTTTGATCGTGACCATTTCTATTTAGAATTACAAGATCATGGCATTTTAGAGCAAAAAAAAGTCAATAAGCAGTTGCTTAAGTTGGCGGCTGAATGCAATGTCGAACTGGTTGCCACCAATGATGTACATTATATCGAAAAAAACGATGCTAAAATTCACGATGTTTTATTAGCAATTCAGACTGGCAAGACCTTAGCTGACGACGACCGAATGCGTTTTCAAACTGAAGAATTTTATCTAAAGTCGCCTGAGCAGATGACTGAACTTTTTAGTTATGCGCCGCAGGCGATTGCTAACACGGTTAAAATTGCCGAGCGCTGTCAGTATGACTTCGACTTTAACAGTCAACATTTACCGGTGTTTGACCCACCTGGCGGTATGAGCGCTAAAGACTATTTAATAGAGCGATGCCAGCGTGGCATTGTCGAGCGTTATGGCAATAATGCCGAAGCGGTTCAGCGTATGCAAAATGAACTGACGATTATCTTTCAGATGGGTTATGAAGACTACTTTTTAATCGTTTGGGACTTCGTCAGTTATGCAAAAAATCGGGGAATTCTGGTGGGACCCTGTCGCGGCAGTGGTGGTGGTAGCATCGTCGCTTATTGTTTGGGCATTACCGATGTCGACCCGTTGCGTTACAATCTTATTTTTGAGCGTTTTTTAAACCCCGAGCGAATTACGATGCCAGACTTTGATATCGATTTTCAAGATGATCGGCGTGCTGAAGTAATCGACTATGTCGTGCAAAAATACGGCGCTGATCATGTCGCTCAAATTATTACTTTTGGAACGATGGGGGCGCGTGCCGCCATTCGCGATGTCGGCCGCGTGCTCGGTATGCCCTATCGGGAGGTCGATGTCGTCGCCAGCCGATTGACGACTACGTACCGCTTTATTTGCATGATGAAAGCATTTCAACACAATACAACATGGATTTATTAGCAGAATTGGGATTGCTCAAATTTGATTTTTTGGGTTTGACAACGCTGACAATTATTAAAAATACGTTGCGTTTAATTGAGACCAGCAGTGGTCGCAAAATAGATTTGAAGAAAATACCAATTGATGACAGAGCAGCTTATCAATTAATAGCTAAAGGGCAGACATTAGGTATCTTTCAACTAGAATCGGCCGGCATGATTCGATTTATGAAGGCCTTGAAAGCGACCACAATTGAAGATATTATTGCCGGTATTTCGCTTTATCGCCCCGGCCCGATGGAGTCGATTCCAACTTATATTAAAAACAAAAACAAACCGCAACAAATTCGCTATTTAACCCCTGAACTAAAGCCGATACTAGAGGTCACCTACGGCTGTTTGGTTTATCAAGAACAGGTGATGCAAATCGTTCGTCAGTTGGCCGGCTATAGCTATGGTCGCTCTGATTTAGTGCGTCGGGCGATGAGCAAGAAAAAAATGTCTGTCATGCAGGAAGAGCGCAAGCATTTTGTCTACGGTTTAGATGACGAAGATGGCAATGTGCTAATAAAAGGTTGCTTGCGTAACGGTATTGCGGCGCCAGTTGCCGAAAAAATATTTGATGATATGGTCGACTTTGCTAAATATGCTTTTAATAAATCGCACGCCGCGGGTTATGCCATTATTGCTTATCAAACAGCCTATTTGAAAGCGCATTATCCCTTGGCTTTTATGGCGGCCTGTATGACCGCCAACATGCATTCACATAAGAAAATTGCGCGTTATATGAAGGCGGTTAAAGATATGAATATCGTTGTCTTACCGCCTGATGTCAATTATTCGGAGGGTTATTTTTCGGTTGAAAATGGTGCCATTCGCTTTGCCTTGTTTGCCGTCAAACATGTTGGCAAGGGTATTGTAAAATCAATTATTAAGGCACGTCGTCAGAAACCGTTTTTAGATGTCGAAGATTTTCTAAAGCGCATCGACCCGCGTGAACTCAATAAAAAGGCAATCGAAAGCTTAATCAAGGCGGGTGCATTAGATGGATTTGGCTTAAATCGCTCGGTTTTACTTGCTGATTATGAGCAGTTAATAGACAGTATACAGCGACAACGGCGACACAATGCCGACGGTCAAATTAGTTTGTTTGATGGCTTGCAAAGCGAACAGCGCCCCATCTTTAATTTTACACAGCGTGCAGCGCTTAGCGTGGCAGAGCGTCTTAACTATGAAAGAGAGGCGATTGGCGTCTATGTTACAGGTCACCCGCTGGATCAATATAAACAGGTGATTAAGCGTATTAGCTCGTTTAGTATTTCTGACCTAAGTGATGACGATGGTCATGTTGATCCAAGTTTTGATGGTCAACGGCATCAATTGGTTGGCATGGTGTTGCGATTGAGTTTAAAAAATACCAGAAAGGGTGCAACAATGGCCTTTGTCGCGTTGCAAGATTATAGCGGTGAAATCGAAGTCGTCGTGTTTAGTCGCATTTTACAACGCTATCGTCAACTGCTAAAAGAAGATCAAATCATCGTGGTCAGTGGCACATTAAATGTTAAATCAGAAGAAGAAATAGCACTTATTGCTGAGCAAATTAAACCGCTCAGTCGCACTCAGACGGCTAACGAACAACAAGCTGATTATGATGTGTCGCATCGCGATAAGTTAATCTATCTGAGGGTTAAGACACTGTCACAACATCATCAACAGCTACTAGATAAATTAAGTCGGCAGTTTAGTGGCAATCAGATAATCAAGATATTTCAGGCTGCTAGTGGTAAAGTGTTGGTCTACAAGCGCCGCATTGCGCTAACAGAGACTGTAATTGCTGAATTTAAAAAGCTGTTTGGCGATGAAAACGTTCGCATAATTGATTAACGCTAGATTATCACATTATTTTGAAGAGTAATTGCTTACCAAACAATTATTTATGGTATAATAGTAAAGTTAACCCTTTGGTATAAACACAACGTTTTGATGATAAGAGAGTAACAGATAGCGATCATGATAAATTAGTAATAGGAGAGGAATAACCAGTATGAAAAAAACCAAGATAGTTTGCACAATTGGACCGGCCAGCGAAGAACGTGCGGTCTTTAGCGAATTAGTTAAGGCCGGCTTAAACGTCGCACGGCTTAATTTTTCGCATGGCAATCACGCAGAGCATCTTGCCAGAATCAATATGATTAAGTCAGTTCGTGAAGAATTAGCTGAACCGGTGGCGATTTTACTCGATACAAAGGGTCCTGAAATTCGCCTTGGCCAGTTTGTTGAACCAGTTGAACTCAAAGAAGGAGACGAGTATACGCTGACGACTGAAGAATATTTGGGTGATGCGCAAAAGTGTCATATCTCGTATGATGATTTGCCAAAAGATGTCGCGCTAGGTGACAAGATTTTAATCGACGATGGTTTACTCGAATTAGAGGTTATTGCTGAACCGACAGCGACTGAAATAAAGTGTCGTGTCAATAATTCCGGCACGATTAAAAGCAATAAGGGTGTCAATGTGCCGGGTGTAAAAATCAATTTACCGTCTTTGACGCCGAAAGATATTGCCGATATTGAGTTTGGAATCGCACAAGACATCGACTTTATTGCCGCATCATTTATTAGAAAAGCGGCTGACGTACTAGCGATTCGCGAAATCTTAGAACGCAACGATGCCTATGATATTAATATCATAGCAAAGATTGAAAACCGCCAAGGTGTTGAGAACCTTGATGAGATAATTCGTGTTTCCGACGGTATTATGGTGGCGCGTGGCGATTTGGGTGTTGAGATTCCAACTGAACAAGTACCGCTTGAACAAAAGCGCATGATTGAAAAGTGCAATAACGCCGGCAAGGTCGTCATCACTGCTACGCAGATGCTCGATTCAATGATAAGAAATCCGCGACCAACGAGGGCGGAAACGACCGATGTTGCCAATGCCATCTTTGACGGTACAGATGCTATTATGTTGTCCGGTGAAACGGCAGCCGGTAAATACCCGCAAGAAGCAGTTGAAATGATGGCGACGATAGCACATGCGACAGAGCAAGCGCTTGACTATGAAAATATCATGCGCAAAAGACGTGCGCAAAAAGCAGTTGATGTTACCTACGCGGTTTCGCATGCTACAGTGACGACGGCCAGTGATCTAAAGGCCTCTGCTATTATAACGGCGACAGCATCCGGCTTTACGGCGCGCAAAATATCTGAAAATAGACCGAGTTCACTCATCATTGCGGCATGTACCAAGGAACACGTCAGGCGAAAACTGGCACTGGTTTGGGGGGTGTATTCGTTTATTATCCCCGATGCCGAAACGACGGAAGCCATTTTTGATCAATCGTTATTACGAGCGCGCCAACTTAATTACATCAAAGAGGGTGAAATCGTCATTATTACTGCCGGGGTTCCGGTCGGGGTAGCCGGCGCGACCAATTTGATGAAAGTACATCTGGTTGGTGAGATTTTGATGAAAGGTCTCGGCATAGGTAAAGAAGTCATTAGCGCTAAAGTTTGCAAGGCAAAAGATGGTGCCGAAGCACGTGCTAAAATTGCTGAAGGCGACATACTGGTTTCCTATGCAACTGATAAGGATATGATGGATTCAGTCGATAAGGCCAGTGCTTTGATTGTTGAGGAGGGCGGTTATACATCGCACGCCGCGATTGTGGCGCTTAACTTAAATAAGCCGGTTATCGTCGGTGCGACCGGTGCCATGCAAAAATTTGAAGATGGTCAATTGGTCACGCTCGATTCTGAAAAGGGTATCATTTACGCCGGTAAGACAAGAGTATTATAGTTATTACAAATAAAGAAACGCCAGCGAGAAGTTTACGCTGGCGCTATTTTTTCAAATAATCTAAATCGACATTAAAGTAAGTCGGTGCAGTGATTGGGTTAGTAATTTGATAATTGCCAATTTTAGTCAATTTTCTACTATCGACATAAAGTTCAATGTTATCAATAAAAGGTAGCGAGGTAATTGACAGCGCTAAACCTTCTAATAGAGTAGCACAGTACTGCGCATCATTTTGACAAGTTTCTTCAAAAGCGCTATTAAAAGTCAATTTCAAAGTATTAGCGACAACTTGAACATTTTTTAACTCGACCGTTTTAGCTAGTAGTGGTGGATAACTTGATTGGTTTGACAGCAACATCGGGTTTTTATAAGCGGCAATAATTTGACGACACATCTCATCGGGTGATTCAGAAGCACTAATTGTTTGTGGCACCCAAGTTATCTGGTCGTTTTGAATTATTGCTAAATAGACCAGTGGGCTGCGTTCAACATTAAAATCTTGGCTAATATCGATACCGCCGAATGCCAGAGATGTTCTTTGGTCATCAATTGACAACGAAATTTTATTTACCACGTAATTGCTCATCGTATATTCAAAAGTTTTTAGCAGATTGTTGAGTGCGTTGCCAGCAATATCTGCCTCGCCAAAATCTGCTATTTCTGAAGTTAATAGTTTTAGCTGTAAGACGCCGGCTGAATACCAAATATAGTCAATGTGTGGAAAACGTATTCTTTTTTCTAGACCGGGGTAATTGGGTGTGTGTGATAGACAATTTAACATTTGTCTAAAGTCGTTATTACCGGCTAGTGCTTTTGTGTAAACGGGATAGTTTAACTTGTGTGCTTGCGAACTGTAGTAAACAGGTATAAGCGTTTCACTAACTTGTTCGGCGGATTTGCCATTTGGTTTAAGTCCATCTGCCGGCACAAAAATATAAGCGCTTAATTCAATTGTATCATCGGCCAATGAGACAGTTGCACGAATATCGTCAGAGCGATATAATGCAGATGTCTTCAGTTCTTTTATGTGGTAGATAGTACGTTGTTCTAATGTTTCAATAACGTATTCAAAGTCGTCAAGTGTCAACTGTTGAATATTGCCGGAATAATCGGTTAAGGTTGCTTTAAAGCTGAGCTGATTGCGCTCCGCTTCGCTTAGCTTGCGCGTGCTATCGATTGCAAAGCGAAATAAATCGTCTTCTGCAGCCAGTTTTGATAAGACAATTCTATTGGGCGCCAAGATGATATCTTCTTCTTCGGGCGCAAATATATTTGCCATATTCAACGAAAAAATTGACGAATTTACCGGAATGACAAATGTTGTGACAATCAATAGAATAATAGTAATTAATGTAATGACTTGTTTCATAGTAATCTCCATACAATATAGTACTATTATAAGAAATAACCAATAGATTTACTAGTCCTTTGCTAAAATCTTAAGAAAATCTAATAGATTGGCCGGCAGTATATTAAAAGGGATATATCATGCTTGAAATAGATATAACAAACGTAAACGAACGCGGCGAAGGGATTGGTCGCATAGACGGCAAGGTGCACTTTGTCGAGAGCGCCGTGCCGGGCGATCGTTTGTTGATCAAAATCATTCAGCAAAAAAAAGCCTATAATAAAGCTCGTATCGTCAAAATAGTAACCCCGTCGCCGTTCAGAATAACAGCGCCCTGTAGCTTTGCTGAACAATGCGGCGGATGTAGTGTGCAGCAGATTAGTTATGACGAACAGTTAAAATTAAAAACGGCGCTAGTGACAGATGCGATAGAACGCATTGCCCTACAAAAAGTTTATGAATTGCAGCCGATTATCAGTATGTCTGACCCTTATCGCTATCGTAATAAGGCCTTGCTACCGGCGGGATTAATTAATGGCCGGCTACGGCTCGGCCTTTATCAAAAGGGTAGTCACCAACTGGTCGATATCGATGACTGCTTAATTCAAGATCCAATCTGCGGCGCGATAATTCAGCTAGTTGAACAGTGGGCCAATAACTATGGCATTATGCCCTATGATGAAAAGCAGGGCAACGGTCAGCTGCGCCACGTCATGCTGCGCACCACGCGCTATGGTGAACATATGATAGGGCTGGTTACCAAAACGGTAAGTATCAAGCGGCTAGATGCGTTAATTAAACTGATCAGTACGCAGCATCCATCAGTTGTCAGCATTATCCAAAACATCAATGACAAGACCGGTAATCGCATATTAGGTGACCGCTTTAAAACGCTGTACGGCAAGTCGACCGTCATCGATCGTATTGGCGATATTGACTACGAGCTGTCAATGGCCAGCTTTTTTCAGGTTAATCCACGTCAGACCGTCAAATTATACAATAAGGCGATTGAACTGGCAGATTTACAAGGTGATGAAGTCGCCTGGGATATTTATTGTGGCGCCGGCAGCATAACCCTACAACTGGCTAAGCATGTCAAGTGGGTCTATGGCAACGAAATTGTGCCACAAGCGATTGTCGATGCACGCACCAATGCAGCGCGCAACGCTATTGATAATGTCACATTTATCGAGGGTGCCGCTGAGGCAATTGTACCAACTTGGTTAGATGAGTACGACAGACCGGACGTGGTCTTTTTAGACCCGCCGCGAAAAGGCGCTGCCCAAGCCGTACTTGCGGCTATCGTCAAAATGTCACCACAAAAAATCGTCTATATATCGTGCAAGCCGAGCACCTTGGCGCGCGATATTAAGTATCTGGTTGCCAATGGCTACCAACTTAAAACCGTTGTGCCTGTCGATATGTTTGCCCATTCGATGAATTGCGAGTGTATTGCTTTGCTGTCAAGAAAATAAGCAGTAAGGCTTAAAAGTTCAGTAATAAAGGTTTTTAGAGAAAAGAAGAGATCTTTCGTAAGATGAAAGATACTCTTTTTTTCTTTAAGAAACACATCAATGCTAAAAATCGTAGTTTTGATAATACACTATTGATACATAAGGAGTGTGAATACAGTTTTGCTGGCAAAAGAATTTAATTTAGTTTGTTAGTGAAACTGCAAATAATTCATACACGTGTTTAAAATTATAAAACTAGCGGTCGTATTTTAATTAAAAACAATTTACTGATAACTATTGTCATTTAAAAGTTAGTGTGCTATAATCAAAAAAGACGCGCCGTCTTTTTTAAGGAGGAGGTTAATGCAAGTAAAGAAAGATCAGATTAAGAAAAAAATTCTTAAAGTAGCCAAGCAAAGTTTTAAAGAAAAAAGTTATCTAGAGGTTACACTTACTGAAATTGCAAAACATGCTGGTATCAGTAGAGGTGCAATTTATCCTTATTTTAAAGATAAACGAGATATTTTTCATTTACTTTGTAAGGATGCTATTGAAGCGATGGATAATTATTTTAAAATTGCAAAGGAGAATCCAGAATTATTAATTGATTCAATTGCGGATTTAGAAAAAATGCAAGAAAGTTTTGATTTTCATACGCAATTGGTTGAAACACACCGTGAAGAACTAGATTTGTTATTATTTCATGCAGCAGGGTCTGAATATGAAAACTACCGAGCTTATTTAATTGAGCAGTATGTTGATTATTTTTATGGTGCGGTATTGATTGTTGCAAAAAACAGTGCCCTAGCAGATGAATCTGGCAAGATGGTTATTAGAACACTTGCTTCTTGTTACCTTAGCTATATAGAACAATTGGTTTTGTATTCTCCAAAGTCTGACTTGATGAAGTTATTCAATGATAAAATGATTTTGTTTATTTATAGTGCAATTAAACCACTACTTGAAAGTAAAAACTAATAAATTGACATTCATTATTAAAAGAAAAGGAGACGATTATGAGTGAAAAATTAAAAATTAAAGATTTGATTTCTATTGGTATTTTTTCGGCAATTTATTTGGTTATTTTTATGCTAGTGACAAGTTTTTCAGGTGTTTTACCTGTATTACATTTATTTTCACCAGCTGTATGCGCTTTACTTTTAGCACCGATTTTTATGCTATTTGTGACACGTGTTGCTAAAAAATTTGCTGTTTTAATTATGGGAATAGTTGTAGCTGGTATTGTGACAATAATGATGCCACCATTTTGGCCTGTCTATGTTTTTCCGGTTGTTTGTGTATTATTAGCTGAATTTTTTGCGCAAAAATCAGGGTTTAAGAATTATAAAATGTTAACACTTAGTTATATTGTTTTTGCTAATTGGACTATGGGTGTTTATGCTTCATATTGGATTATGAAAGAACAGTTTTTTAACTATATTAAAGTTTTTGATTATCCCGATTCCTATGTCAAAGGACTTGAGGCGTTAATACAACCGCATATTTTGGTGCTTATGTTTGCAGCTACTATTATAGCCGCAATAGTTGGCGCTCAAATCGCGAAGAAGATCCTTAAGAAACACTTTAAAAAAGCAGGCGTTATTGATTAGAAAGAGAGCGATAGTGTATAAAAAGTCTATTTTAAAACTTGATCCTAGAACGATTTTTATTCTGTTGTTTATTGCTGTGGCTACATATGTGCAACCTAGATTCTCGGCACTCATAACGCGCGGGGGTATTTTTTAACCGCTAAAATTATTGAATTTAGTGTATTTTCAACGTTTTACTGTTGACATTTATA
>PDWJ01003246.1_pt1 | contig 20499 bp, 29 predicted proteins | sample 1430881 | NCBI WGS metagenome assembly PDWJ01 (sample SAMN01162460, study PRJNA174530) | Oral metagenome, whole genome shotgun sequencing project. | biome: Marine environment; feature: Marine mammal; material: Swab sample of the gingival sulcus; isolation source: swab sample of gingival sulcus... | reverse complement strand
TAAGTTTTCTTTCGGAAAATACGCACAAGAAAACTATTTTGAATACGAACTTGATGAAGAGTTGTCAAAAACGGAAGAGATAGTAGATTATTTGAGAGGAAAAATAAGTGTTTCAAATAAGTCATTGAAAAAAGAAACAACCATTGTTAAGAGTGCTTTTAAAAGTGTGCCAATCATCTACGGAATGAACTTTTATGAGGTAGAAATTCCAACAGATGATGAAGATAGACCTCCTAAATTAAAAGTAAACAATACAACGCCCTATATTTTGAATAATAACAATGGAAATGGCGATTTTACAGGTATGTTTTGGAATGATTTGATAGATGCATATTACAAAAGTTTAAGCGAAGCATTAGAATATCAAGAATTGCGAGAGGTGGAATTAGCATTGACTGCTGAAGATGTCAGAAATTTTAATTTTTTTAAGTTGGTTTATTTACGACAGTATCAAGCGTATTACTACTGTAATAAGATTAAAAACTATACAGGAGGCAAAATGACCAAAGTAGAACTAATACGAGTATCCGGAATATAAAAAGTAAAGTTATGGCAATAGATTTAATAAAAGAATTAGGTATTGATACCGATGTGTTACTTCAAAAAGCAAAGGAAACTAAGCAAAGGATTGAGGAACTTAAAAATAATGATGTTACTGAAAGTGAGTTAGAAAAGTTACAGTTTGAGTTAAGTGTTTATACAAGGTATTTAAGAGATAAACTTATAAACGTTTAAATATAATTGAAATACTTTTTATGACAAATGAAATTACACGGAAAGCAATATCTAATAAGTAAAAAATACCTAACAAGACAACAATACCAAAAAGAGGCATAAAAACAAAAGTGTGCATACTGTCTTTAAGGGCAAGGATAAGTATAAAACCAATGATTAAAAACAAAGGGAAAAATAAATAGTATAAAACATATTTCCAACTCATAATATGAAATTATTATAACCGTACAAATTTACAAAAATGGCAGGAGAAAACAAAGAATTTATATTAGATTTTCAAATTAAAGATTTAATACAAAATATAGCACTTACTAATGATAGTATTGCAGATTTAGCAGAACAACAGAAATTATTAAAAAAATCATCTATTGAATTAGGGGTTGAAATTCAAAAGAAATCTGCTTTAATGAAGAAAGCAGAAGAGGGAAATAAAACGAATACTGCAAGTTATGCTAAATTAAAGCAAGAAGTTGAGGCATTAAAAAAAGTTAAAAAACTATCTAACCAACAAAGGCAAAGGCAGCTTGTAGAAACAACAAGACTTTTAAAAACCAAGCGTAAAGAGGAGCGTTTGAATATGAATGTGGTACAGGCTCACGCTGAAAAGGAAAAAAGCAATTTGTCTATCATAAAGCAAACCAATGGAAGTATTGACCAAATTTCCGCAGCACTTGCTAATAACAGGGCTTTATACCGAAGCTTAACTCCTGAACAACGAGCCAATGTAGAAATAGGTGGAGAGTTGATAAAAGTAATTAATCAACAAGATGAGGAGTATAAAAAACTCAACAATGAAATGGGAGTTACCCAAGTAAATGTCGGTAATTATAAAGAGGAAATTAAAAAAGCATTTGAAGAATCTTTTAATTTGAAAAATGGTATAACTTCTTTGTTAGGTTCTTTTGGAGCTCTTATCCCATTATTATGGACTTCTGTAAAAGGTTTAAAATCTTATGTAGCAAATAGCAGGATAATGGCTTGGGCAACAGGCACTACAAGTAAAGCATTAAAGTTATTTAGGCTTGCCCTTATTGGTACTGGTATTGGTGCAATAGTTGTTTTAATAGGAACTTTGGTTACTGCATTTATGGCAGTAAAATCAGCAATGAGCCGAAATGAAAAAACAGCTAATAAGGTAAAACGAGTATTTGCTGGAATTACAGGTGTTTTTAATGGGATACTTAAAATATTAGAGCCATTAGGGGAGTATTTAATAAACAATCTTGTTGAAGGTTTTGAAACCGTAGGGAAAATTGCAGACAAAACTATGGGCTTACTTGCAAAAGGCTTAGCACTTATCGGCTGGGATAGTGGTGCAAAGAAAGTAGAAAAGTACCACAAAGAAATGAAAGAAGGTGTAAAGGTTGCCCAAGAATTAGCCGATGCCGAAGAAAAACTTGCAAAAGCAGAACGAGTAGCAGAAAAAACAAAATTAGACTATCAAAAGAGAGCGGAAAAGTTTAGGCAAATTCGTGATGATGAAAACCTAACCATTAAAGAAAGAATAAAGGCTAATGATGATTTAGGCAAGGTGTTGAAAGAGCAATTAAATGAAGAGTTAAAAATTGCACAATTAGCATTAGATGCTGCGAATTTAAGAGTACAAGCAGAGGGTAAAACCAAAGAAGCATTAGACCAACAAGCTGAAGCGAAAACAAGAATAGCAGATATTCAAGAACGAATAACAGGGCAAGAAAGTGAGCAATTAACAAATAAAGTATCTTTACAGAAAGAAGCACGAGAAAAACAGGCAGAAGCATTAAACAAACAAAAGGAAGCCCAAGAAAAAGCCATAAAGCACCAACAAAGGCTTTTAGACTTTTATATTTTGACAAGTAACAAGGAAAAAAAGGGTTTAAAAGAAAAACAACAACTTGCAGAGGAAGTTCATAAAAGAGAATTAAAACTTATTGAGCAGCGAGAAAAAGTAGCTTTAAAGTATGCTAAAAATGACCAAGAGCGAGAAGATATAAAACTAAATGCCCAAATAGAGCAAGCAGAATCACGCCAAAAACTTTTAGAAACACAAACAGCATTAGCTCTTGAAAATGCTACAAAGGAGTTGGAAATATATACGATGAATAATGAGCATATTCTCAACAGTAAAGGCAAGTTAAATGCTGAACTTTTGGCACAACAGAAGAAATATTTAGATGAAAAAGCAAAGTTGCAAATTGAGGCATTAAAAGAAGAAAAACTAACAGAGGAAGAATTTGTAGCAAAAAAAGCACAGATTGAACGAGAACGTGATAATGCAAAACAAGAACGCGATACTGCCTATACAGAGCAAAAGAAAGCGGACAAACAAAAAGAATTTGAAGAAAAGAAAACACAACTTCAAATTGATAATGAGTTAGAAATTCAAGCCTTAAAAGATAAGAATACTTGGGAATTTGAAATCCAACAAAAGAAAGCCGAGCAAGAAATGGAAATGAAGTTGTTAGAGAATGAAAATTCAGCCCTAACAACGGAACAAAAAGAACAAAGGGAAACTTTAATTAAAACTCAATATGCCGAGCAACAAAAACAAATAGAAGAGACTAAAAACAAATTCAAGTTAGATGTAGCCTCACAAACGCTGGGTAATCTTGCAACTATATTAGGTCAAGAAAGTGAAGCAGGAAAAGCTGTAGCAGTGGCACAGGCTACTATTGACACTTACCAAGCAGCAACTGCTGCTTATAAAGCAATGGCAGGTATTCCTGTTGTAGGTCCTGCTCTTGGTGCAATTGCAGCAGCAGCGGCAGTTGCTGCAGGTATTGCAAATGTTAAAAAAATAACAGCAACCAAAAAGCCTGACATTAAAAAAGCAGCAAAAGGTATCACCTTAAAAGGCAACAGCCACGCTAACGGAGGCGTAGGATTATACGATGCTGACGGAAATAAGGTAGTTGAGGCAGAGGGTGGCGAGAACGTGTATGCCATCACCAATAAAAAAGCCTCATCGATGATAAATGAACGAGGAATACTCGGAACATTGTCATATATCAATCAACAGATAGGCGGCGGAATACCGTTAGTAAAACCTGTAAACTATGCGAGTATGGGCGGTTTGGTACAATCAAACATAAAAACTTCTACAAACGTAAATAAAGTGGTAGATGCTTTTGAGCAGAGAGAAAATACACTAAGGGTTATCAATATTGCCGAAGACACGGTAAGTATTGCAAATGAAAGTATAAGGGTAGAAAATGAAGCCAATTTTTAGATGAATATATTAAAAAAAGCCAAAGGATTAGTAAAAAAGTTAGAGAGTTTAACGGACAATCCAGCTAACTTAGAAGCATTAGCAAGTGGTGTATATCACTATAATTTTAAAGATGATAGGATTGAAAAACTAAAGAATGAACGAGCAAAAATCTGTGAGGGGTGCGAGTTCCGGGAAGATGATACATTTGAACCTATCCAAGATGAGGACAAACGTATTAACGGCAAAATGTGTGGGAGTTGCTTTTGTAGCCTCCCCTACTTATTAAGGCAAACAAAAAAACAATGTAAAGAGGGAAAATGGAATTAAAAGGAATAGAAATACGAGCAAAAAAGGTCAAAGACTTTGTAAATAAGTACAAATATAGAGGTCGTGGCGTACAAGAGGCAGTTAAACATTTCGGGTATTGTAGGGCGACTATTTATAATTATTTGAAAATGTAAAAATATTTTTATTAATTTTGCTATGAACTTAAAATAATAATAAAATGAAAAAAGTAATTTATTTAGTGATGTTGATGATGTTTTCATTAACAGTGTATTCACAAGACTTTGCAGGTAAAGATGTAGAATTATACTTGAATAAAACAGTAAAGCCAAAAGAAATATCAAAAATTTTACAGGAACATCATTATGAAAACTTTTTCTTGAATTATGAAAAAGGAGAATTATTAAATGAAAAAAAAAGAAATAGACCTTTTCCTACAGGCAATAGATATTCTCCTAAATCAGATTATACTAAGTTGGTAGGTGTAGAATTCAAGGTTGTTGATGTTATGAAATTAAAGGAAAAATATAGTTTTAGGCAAAATTATATGTTGAAGTTACATAATGAAACAATAGGTGATTTATATTACAAGTATGACACTCGATATTCACACGACTTAGAATTAGAAGTTGTCGGAGGTTTAGATTATCCCGAAGGTTATTTCTGTAAATTTTTAAAAGTAAAGAAAAGTAAATTTGAAGAAGATGAAAGAATTTATTCACCGGATGAATATGGTTTTTCTTTTGTGAAAGTAAAAAACAAAGATAATTCGGTTATCTATTTAAGTGTTGAAAGGGGAGGTAAGACTTTATTTACTAACAAAACAGGCTTTTACTTGCTTTTAGATGATGGTACAAAAATTGCAAAACCCAATGAAGAAATTGATGTTAAAGTTAGTACAAGTAAGTATTCGAATTATGATTATAGTGTATTTGTGAAATTAACAGATGAGGACATTAAATTATTAACTAAACATAAAATTACTGACTATAAATTATATATTCTTGAAGGTGAGTTGAGAAAGGAAGGCTCTATAAAACTTATGGAATACTTAAAATGTATGACAAAATAAATCTTCAATCCAAATAAAAAAAATAAAGAGGTGCTTTTGCATCTCTTTTTTTATAAAAAAGTTTTGCAGTTTAAAAAATTGTTGTATCTTTGTGGTGTCGAGAATCAAAGGGCAGAGATTTAAAATATGCCCACTTTATTAAAAATAAGTTGAGGGCTTTTTTTATGTCTGATATTTAATAAAAAATATTTAGCATTTGCCCTATGCGAAACTGTAATGGTTAGCAAAAGTTCCCTTTGAACTTTCGACAATAGGTAGCAAATGCTTTTTATTTAAAATTTTAAGTTATGTCGAAAATCAAAGTAACAACCCCAGTAACAAGCGTAGCACTTACGCTAAAAAGCAGTTCAGAAAGAACGAGAGCGTATCAAAGATTAGAAATTGATACTAACAGATTGCAACTCTATTATATTGATAGAGCGAAAACATTATTAAAATGTTTAAAAGATTATACCGATAGTTATGCAACTGAATTAAAAGAAGTTTTAAAATCATTTATCAAAGAGCCTATCAATGATTTGGCAGATTTGATTGATAATATCAAAAATTCTCAATTCTATAATTCATTTGGTATCAATGATACTTTATTTGATATTTTCTATCCTGATAATGAATTGATAGAATTTGTATTGACTAATAACACGGATAATCTAATCTCAAAAACTGCGTAATTATGAAAAGTGAGATATTTAATTACAACGGAACAAACATCACTTTTCAATTAGGAAATGGCGATGTAATGGTTAATGCTACTGAAATGGCTAAACCTTTTGGAAAAAGTCCAAATCATTTTTTAAGAACTCAAACAACAAAAGACTTTATTAATGAATTATCCGCTTTGCGAAAATGCAATCCGACTGATTTAGTAAAAGTTATAAATGGGGGTAATAATTTTGGTACTTGGATGCACGAAGATGTGGCATTAGAATTTTCTCGTTGGTTAAGTCCAAAATTTGCTATTTGGTGTAATGACCGAATAAAAGAGTTGCTAACGAAAGGTAGTGTTGCCTTAGACTTGTCAGATGCCGATGTAGTGTTGCAACTTGCTCAAAATTTTGCAGAAGAACAAAGAAAGCGTATTGCATTAGAGCAAAAAACAGCCTTACAGAGTGTCGAGTTACAAAAACAAGCACCAAAAGTAGCGTATCACGATGAAGTATTAACGAGTAAAAGCACTCACAACACGAATAAGATAGCGAAAGAGTTGGGAATGAGTGCCATTACTTTAAACAGAAAGTTACACGGGTTAGGCGTTCAGTATAAACAAAATGGTACTTGGTTACTTTATCATAAGTATCAAAACAAAGGTTATACAAAGACGGAAACCCACACTTATACCAATTCAAACGGCGAGACCAAAACGAGTATGCAGACCGTTTGGACTGAAAAAGGACGGGAGTTTATCCATTCGTTACTGAAAAAAGAAGTAGCGTAGTAGCAAAAAAGGCGAGGTTTTAAACAAATCTCGCTTTTTTTATGTAAAAAGCCCTACTTCGGCTCAAAAGTAGGGCTTGGTTGTAATAATAAATAATAGAGCCTAAATTTTATCGGCACATAGTCGTATGCGATTTGATAGGTCAACTAATGCACCTTTTAAAATTTCTATTTCTGCTTCGGTAAAATCATTGTCTTTCATATTACCGTCATAGCCGTTTAATTTTTGGCTAAACCAACTACGAGATTTTCCAAAATAATCTTGTGATATATGTCCCCAAGATACTTCTACCATAATATCGTCTAACGCCTTGCGTATTTTGGTTTTCTTTTTTGTTGCTATTGCTACTTCCATATTTCAATAATTTAAAGCCCCTAATGAAAGGGGCGGGTTATTATTCCATTAACTTTTCAAATAAATACATAATGTATTTTTCTAAATTTCTTGAACGGGGATAAGTGTTTTTATAATTCCTTATCATTTCTATTAGTTCCCATTCATCTTCTGTAATTTCTTTTTTCATTGTTCTATTATTTAATTATTACACCACAAATATAGTAAACATTTGTTTACTAAGCAAACTTTTTACAACTTTTCTTTAAAAAAAATCCCCTACACAAAAGTATAGGGGATAACATTTAGAATTAAAAAGTGTTAAATTAAGTAATATCTAAATGTGCTAATTCTTTTCCAAATAATTGTATTTTTTGTTCTATTTTTTGAACTGTTTTAGGACTTGGTTTACGATGTCCGTTTAAATAGTGACTTAACTGCCCTTGATTTATACCGGTTATTCTTTGCATTCCGGCAAGTGTTATAAATTGACTGTAATAGTTCAAAAAAGAGGCTGTGTCATAATGAAATGTAAACTCTGCTTCTACAAAATCTCTATTTTTAGATTTATAAAATGCTTTCATTTCCTTATATGATATTTTAAAATCATCAATCGCTTCTTTTACAGTTGCTCCATCACCGTGAATACCGTAGTTTAATGTCTTATCTTCTAAATCAATATAAACTCCATAACTTCCGTCTTTTCCCTTTTCTATAAATGCTTTTACTTTTTCCATAATTTACAAATGCTTTAAAGTACAGGGCTTATTTCAACCCTGCACTATTCATAATACTTTTTAATGTTCCTTTTTTTACTTCTTGCCCTTTGTGATTACTCATCTTAAAATATTTATCTGTTTTAGGGCTATACCAAAGAGGATGTCCATTCATTTGGTCGCCTGTATCATAACAGCCTACCTTTTTTAGTTTCCGTTCTAATTCTGAATATTTCATTTTTCTATTACTTAATTTAACACCACAAAATTAATGATATTAAAATTAATATCAAAATATTTTACAACTTTTCTTTAAAAAAATATTTTTGTCTAAATATTAGACAGTAATACGCTAACAATCTTGTAGTTACATATCATTCTACCTACATTTGTGGTAATTATGACACACGAGATTAATATATATGGGGATATAGTGCCGTTTAAGGAGCATAATGACGGGTCAGAATTTGACATCGCAAGTCTTAATGAGGCACTTAACGCTATCACATTTCAAGAAAATGATGAATTAGTTCTTAATATTCACACTTTCGGAGGTTGTACTACGACGGCATTTAATATTTACAATAGAATATTGAACGTAAAGCAACGTAATAATATCAGTATTACTACACATATTGACGGTTATTGTGCATCAAGTGGGGTTATTATTTTACTTGCAGGGGATAAACGTATAGGTAATCAATTTGTCGAGCCTTTTATTCATAATGCGTGGACTTTTTCTGTGGGTGATGCTAAAGAGCATCAAAAAAAAGCAGATGATTTGGAGCGATTAAATAATCAAATTGCCAAGTTGTACGCCGAACGTACCAACATTACCAAAGAAAAGGCATTAGAATTAATGAATGCAGACGGCTATATCACAGCAGAAGATGCACTTAACTATGGTTTTTATACCGAGTTGGAAAATGTTAATAGTGAAACACAAAACTACATCCAACAATCCATCAGAAATCACAGAAATAAACAAAGTAATATTAAAAACAAAAACATGAGTAAAGAAAATGATGTAAAGTTTACCGAAGATGACAAGGGAACTTTAACAAAGTTATTTAACTTTTTAGGTTTTGGAAAAACAGAAGAACCTAAAAAGAACATTCTCGTAAAAACAGCAGACCAAAAGGACCTGGATTTTTACGAGCGAGAAGAGGGCGAACCACAAGTGGGCGACAAAGCAACACTGGACGGTGAAAATGCACAAGGAGAAATAGTTTTGGCTGACGGCAGGACTTTTATTTTTACTGATGGTGTCTTGGATGAAATCAAAGAGAAAGAAACCGAAGACAGCGAGGAAGTAAAAGACCTTAAACAGCAGTTGGCAGAGGCTAATGCAAAGTTAAAGGAAAAAGACACGGAAATTGAAAACAAAGCGACAGAAATTACCACTTTGAAAAACAATTTTACCGAGTTAGAAACCAAACACAACGCATTGACCAATAAACTAAAAGGGGCATTTTCAAATGTTCATATTGATGACCCTGACCCGGAGCCAAAGGGTGGAAAAAATAAAAAATTAACAATGGCTGAAATTATAGCCAACAAAAAGAAAAAGTAAAGATGGTATTAGGAATAGATATTACACCAATTTTGCAGGAGATTAATTCGCAATCTACTGCATTTAGTTTAGAGTTTTCTAAACTTGTTTATGAGGAAGTTATGAAATCTCGTAGCATAAAAGAAATGCACGATATTCACGAAGGTATTGAAAATGGAGAGTTAATTCCTTTTGCAAAAAAAGGAAAAGGCTACAAATATATGAAGTCAAAAGAGGGCTTAGATTCTCAATGTGGCTATAACGAATGTGATTTTAACTCTACATTCTCAACTAAAAAATGGGAAACACATAAATACAACTGTGAGCCAAAACTTTGTATTAAAGATTTAGAGCAAGATTTTGCTAAATGGTGGGGCTTAAATTGTAAGGATTTAGACCCTGAAAATGAAAGTGATGTAAAAAATGCTTTCATAGACTTTTTAGTTAGTTTAAATGCTGACTATTTAACAGATTCTTTATGGACAAAAGTGTGGTTCTCTGCATTATCTTATGGTAAAGCATCTGATTTGTATGGAGCAGATGGATTGTTTACACAAATGTTAGCAATTGCACCTGAAACAAACAAAAAACAGCGTGTAACGATTGCAGAAAATGGTAATGCTACTTTTGATGAGCAATTAGCATTAGATCCACAGAGAGCATTTGAGGTATATTCCGCAATGTATGATAAAGCATTGAAGAATAAAGGAATTAGAGGTGTTAAAAATGCTGTTATCTATACAACAGAAGATTTGGCAATTAATTACTTGCAATATTTGCGAGATAACAACCAAGTGAATTGTTGTTTTAAATCAGATGTAACTAAAGGCGAATATTCATTAGATAGTTTAAATATCTTCGGTATGCCTATTGAAATTGTTCCTGAATGGGACGAGATTATTCAAGGAGAAGAAGATGGTATTCCATATTTTTCTGAATTGAATGATGGTACAAAATGGACGAACCCACACAGGGCAGTATTAACATACAGGGAAAATATACCTGTTGGAACTTGTAACTCTGAAAAATTTGACAAAGTAAGAGTATTGTTTGATGTGATTACAGAATTGACACACTTACGTTCAGAATATAGTGTAGGGTCTAAAGTGTTAAGAGATAGTCATTTTATTATAGCAATATAAATAACCGTTTTAAGTCATAGGCAGTAAGCATATAGCCTACTGCTTAGGGCTTATAGCATAAAAACAAAAAATATGAGTGTTTGTGGAAAACTAAATACAGGGGCTTTATGGGATTGTAAGAATAAAGATACAGGAGGCATAGAGCAAAGAGAGATTATTTTAATCAATAGAAGTGACATTGATTATCAAAACACAGTTGTAGAGCGAGATACGGAAACAAAAAAACACCGAATATCAAATTTGGCTTTATTGCCAGATGCTAAGGCATTTGCTTTTCAAGGAATACCGAGTAAAGCGATTTTAAGTGCCGGTTATCAGTTGCAAACTTCTGATTTTATAGATACGGTTAGCCATACGGTTAATGTTGCTATCTACAATCAATGTGAGGAAAGTTTGGTAACTCTGAATCAGTTTATTGACGGAGCCGAAGTTGTGGCTATTGTTGAAAACAAATCAAAAGGCGTAGATAAAGATTGCGGTTTCCAAATTTATGGATTTGACAGAGGATTAAAAGCAGGGGAATTGGCTTACAATTCAAAAGAAAACAATGGTATTGTTTTATTACCGTTGAGTTCAAAAGAGCCTGATTTTGAGCCTTATGTTCCATATAACTATTTAGAAACAGATTATGCAACTACCAAGACTAAAATTGAAAGTTTGAAATAATCAAATGGAAAATATTAGTAAAAAAGACTACGAGCGTTTAGTGAAGTTAATCCCGCTTGACGCTCGTGTCATATTGAACAGTAGAGAACTTCGCAAGGAGTACGAAGAATTACACTTGCTGATAGAGGGATTTAAACCGAGTTGTACCGGTTGTTCTGCACGAAGCAAGTTAGAGCAATGGAAACGCAAATACAAGTCCATTGAACAAGTAAAAATTAAAACTAAAAAAGCAATGATAGCACCAAATAACACATTTAGATTAAAGAAATCGCACCCAAGAGTAGTGATACCTTTTACAAGTAATGTTATCTCGGAAAAGAGTAGTGACGACCTCGTGTGGTTTTACCTAAACCAAGCAAAAACGGAAGAGGACCGCAAAATGCGTGAAAGTTTCTTTGAAAAATTACCTGATACCCCTAAAAAGGTGGAAGAAATCAAAGAAGTAAAATCAAAAAAGAAAACTACAAGGCAAAAGAAAGCACCTAAAAAAGCATAGTAAATGGCAAGGGCAAAGACAGTAGAACTATTTGAGCGAAAAATTGTACCTATTAATAAAAACAAACGAAAAAATGTTTTTATCAATGGTGAGGACGACAATTACCCGGAGCGAATTGAACGAATAATAAATAATTCGGTAACAGCGAAAATGGGGTCTAATAAAATGGCTTCGTTTATTGTGGGTAAAGGTTTTGTGAATAAAAATTTGAATAGTTTTATTGTCAATCCAAAAAAAGGCACAACGGCATATTCTTTTTTGGTTATGCTTTCCAAAAGTATTGCAAGACAGAAAGGGGCATATTTACATATTAACTTTGACGGAACTTTAACGCCTAATAGCGTTGAGATTTTGCCTTATAAAAATGTTCGGAAACAAAAGGGCGACGATATAGGTAACGAGGGTAAATACTACTACTCTAACCAATGGGGAAACTCTAAGTTTTCGTTTAACCGAAAAAGTGAGAATGCAAGATGGTTTTATCCGTTTAGTTTAGATGAGAAAGTAATAAAAGCACAATTTAAGGCTGAAAAAGTAGAATTAACGGATAAGGGGCATAACTTCAGGGGGCAGGTTTATTTTTTGAATTTAGAACCTGAAAACGTGTACCCTTTGGCGTTTATTGACCCTGCGTATAACGATGCGGATAGTGAGTATCATTCAAGTATCCACCGAAATAATCAAATAAAGAACGGATTTACAGATAAACAGATTTTAGTCAGCAAAGAAGACAGTGACGGAAATATTGAAAAAGCAATCGTGGAAATGTTAGGTGCCGGTGGTTCAAATGTAGCATTGATTGAGGCAGAGGCAGGAAGTGAAGATTTAACAAAGGAATTTCACGTAATACCATTAGGAACACAAGTAAAAGCCGACCGTTTTAAGTATTTTGACGATGAAAATGAGGTTAAAATTTTGCAATGTTTTGAAAATATCCCACCTGCTTTGGTGTTAGGTAATGATACTTCGCTATTAGGCGATGGCGGAAAGAAGTTAAGTGAATTAAAATACAATTATAGTCAAGACTTGGACTATATCCGTATGGAAATATCGCAGGTAATGCAAAGAATATTCCCGGAATATGATTGGAGTATTGAACCATTAATATCAGAAGTTACAAATGAAGTGCAATAAAGATGATTTACTATTAGAGCAGTCCGATTTTGATTGTGTGGCTGATATTTCTTGCAATTGCGATATAAATACTATGTGTAAATTCGTTAGGGAAGCACAAGAGACACTATTACATAAGCATATTGGTTGGGCTTTGTTGGACGAACTTTTGCAAAATCCTGACAAACACAAGGACTTACTGTGTGGTAGTACCTTTTGTCATTGCAATAAAACCGAAAAACACTTTGGTTTGAAACGCGTACTTGTATTTTACTCGTACGGCTTATATGCTTTACGTGGCTCCGTGCAAAGTCAAGCACACGGAATGGTGCAAAAATTAGTACAGGATAGTGTACCGTTAAATATTAAAGACCTTAATCAAATCAAAAAAGAGAATTTTCAATTAGCACAAGAATATTGGACAGGAGTAGAGAAATATCTATGTGCTAATAGAGATAAATACGCTTATTATGGAGTGTATGATTGTGGCTGTGGAGGTAAATGTGGGTGTGATGGAAGTAGTGCAGGAAACGGACACGATGATAGTAATATCGGTACTGCAAGAATAAGAAAAGTAACAACATTTAGAAAATATTAAAAATGGCAACAATAAAAATAAAAAGCAAAGATGAAAACTTATTTGTCTTTGAATTAGGCAAAATAAAACGAGAAGAGCCTCGTAATTATCATGCAAAACAAACAGTATGCGGTGATATTAGAGCAGAAATGGTCGGCGATGAACAAAGCGACCTATTTAATCCTATTCACTTCTCAAAAATAGAAGTAGATGGAAAAACTTTTGATAATGCAAATGATGCAGTTACTGCATTGAACAAGGTTATTTATAATGATGTAGCGAGTGGCGGAGGTACAGATAAAAAATTAAATAAAATTATAGATTTATTAAAAATAATAGTAGGTTTTATAAAAGATAATGAATATGATGAAACTACTTCTTGCTGTGAAGATAATAAAGAGCAAGTAACTATTGTATCAATAAACTTTTTATGTGAAACAAATTTTGATGAAATAAAAATAGAAGGGACATTGCCATTGAGTTTAGATGTAGAAGGAGTTATTGAAAGTAGAGGTATACAAACTGCAATTATTTTTGATAAAAATAGCGGTAGCATTAAAAACATTAACGAAGTTGTAGATTTTTTTGCAGAGGGAGATAGAATACCTAATACTAATACTTTAAATGACGGTGCTCAAAACCCTTTCACAATAACTACTACTGATAATAGAGTTACAAATAAAACCTATACAACAAAAGGTTCTTGTTAAAAATAAAATAAAAATATCATGGCAAAAAAAGCAACATTAGGAACAATAGGAAAATCACTTGATTGTATTGCAAAAAATACTTGTGAAAAAATAGATTTATCTGAAATCACAAGTGGTATTGAAGATGTAGTAAGTAAGCTGACAGAAAACAATACTATTTTAACAAATATTCATTCAGCAGTAGACGGTTTAGAAAATATTACAGAAGAAATTAAAAATGAACTAAAGAACCAAACTACTGTAATTACAAATAAGTTCAATAAGAACATTGCAAAAATTAATGAGGTTAAAAATGTAAATCGACAGACTTATAATAAGGTTGCAGAAGTTAAAAATTATGTGGATAATGTAGAAACACTTTTAACAGACATTAAAAATAACACAGATGAAGATGTTGATTTAACCCCTGTAACTAATCTATTAACACAGATAAAATCTGAGATAGACCAAGTAGAAGAGAAACTTGATGAAATTATAGGTAAACCAGAAGAAACTGAAATAGTTGGTTGTATTGAAATGAGGTATAAACCTAATAATAAAGGTGTAAATACTATTGCAGGAAAATTATATGGTGTATCATCAAAGATAGTTGAGGGGGTTGATAATAAATTACCAAATTCAGATGTAGTTATTTTATACGCAAATGAGGATTTTCTAACTATTTCTGATAAAGTAATAACAGAGAGATATTTTAATGCTTTAAAATCTATTGGGTTAAATCCAAGCAAGAAATTAACAAAAGCAGGTATAGGATCTTACCCAAGTTTTAATGTAATATGGGTTGTAGCAGATGTTATAACTGATACTTGGGAGGATATGTGTACAATTAGTAATAATATGTCTGGAGGAATACCTGTATATTATTATTTAAAATCTCCTGCATCTCTTGTAAAATCATTTGACAAACAAGGAATTGAGATTACTTCTAAAAGGAAATATTATAATAATGGAACTCAACCTGTTTCAGGAGTTAATTTTAGTTTAGATTGTAAAGAAGAACCTACAAAAAATGAACAATACAAACCATTTCATAAATTAGTAGAGAATGGAGTTTTAATCAAACCTATGGATACTATTTGTTCTGTAACATTTACAGTAATAGAGGGAGAAGCTAATGTAACAATAGATGGTGTGACAATAAAATACCCAACATTAGGAGGCGTGATAGGTTCTACCTATGATGGTAAAATAGGTTCAACTACTTTACAGGGAGAAATGAAGATAGAAACTATTGGTAGTGGTAAAGTTTTAGTAACAGGAATTAAAAAGGCGTAATTATGGCACATACAAATCACATTATTAATCAGGTATCTAAAAACGATTTAGGGGATTTGGACAATCAAATGGAAAGTTACTTTGTTACCTACACTAATGATGTTAGAATAAAAGATAAACTTACAAGTATTCAAAATAACGACCCAAATTTATTAAAACTATTTGGGTTTGTTGAAAGACATAAAATAACTAATTGGGGAAGAATACATTTAGATTTCACTCCTAAAAAGAATTTAGGGTGGAATAATGGTTATATATGCTCATTAGAGGGGGAATTTAAAAATTTTTCTTTCTTAGAAGTACAAGTATCAGTGACCCCTAATGAATCTATATGGGTTTTAGATAAGTACGGTAAAAGAATAGTTGATGTGAGATATACTATTAATTTATGGGGTTATTTTAAATAACTAAAATATTATGAAAACGATGCAGTATATATGGGAATGGCTTACGGATGTTTATCATTTTTTAGGCGGTGTTTTAATGGTTTTTTTTGGTTATTTATTACCTGTAAAAGATTTAATAGCATTTGTTACTTTACTTTTTATTCTTGATGTTGTATTTGGTTATTGGAAGGCTAATAAGTTGGAAAAATCAAGGTTTCAGACTCGTATTATTTGGGATAAGACGATGCCAAGATGGCTATTTTCCGTAATTATCCTTGTTATATTATTTTATTGGGATAAAGTACATCATCAGGATTTTGTAAAGACTTACTATGTAGGAGGGTATTTTTTATCAGGGACAATAATTGCTTCTATTACTGAAAACGCCCTAAAAATAACAGGTTGGAGTTTCTTCAAAGGGCTAGGAAATATTGTTAAAAATAATGTTGAAAAAACAACAGGTGAAAAAATACAAAAAGATGAAAAAAATGAGTAGAGGTTATAGAAATAATAATCCGTTGAATATACGCCGAAATGGAACACGTTGGCAAGGGTTACGAGAAATGCAGACAGATAGTGCTTTCTTCCAATTTAAAGCAATGGCGTATGGCTACCGTGCTGCTATTAAGACACTTCGAACTTATCAACGTAGATACAAGCTATTTACGTTGCGAGAGATGATCAATAGGTGGGCACCTCCTTTTGAAAACAATACAGAGGCATACATAAAAACAGTGAGCAAACGAGCAAATGTAGATGATGATGTATGTGTGAATATGTTTGATAAAAATTTGGTACTTAGAGTTATTGAAGCAATGGCATTCGTTGAAAATGGAAGTTCCGGGAACTTTGAGGAGATTGAAAAAGGGTATGATTTAACATAAAAAAAGAAAAATGGAAGCAAAAAAGTATTTAGACAATGTGAAAATTTTGATGACTGATAAACATCAGAATGTACAACACTATCAAGTTCAAGACAAAGCAACAGGTAAAATATTTGTTGAAAGAGCAGTAATTTATGACACAAACGATAAACTAACAGCTAAGAAATGCCAAGACGATTATTGCGAATGGTTTAGGCGAGGAGGAAAGAATTTACTAAGAACCTTTTACAAAGTAAATGAGTAGATTAACTTATATATTAATTTTTGTAATTTCGTTAGTAGTAAGTTGCAAAAGTCAAAAAATAAAAACGAAAACTGACACTAAAACAGAAATTCGAAAAGAGCAACAAAAAATTTTTGCGAGTTCTGAAAATGTCAAGTTTTTTGAGAAATTACGTGAAGAAAATTTGCAACGTGAAAGTTTTAACTATGATTTTTCTTTAAAAAGTAAGGATGCGGATAAACCTGCTAAACTAACAGAGTTTCGAAATGGCAAACCTTACCGAACTTTGTTGGCTGAGAATGCAGAATATACTGAAAATAGGCATAAACAAAAGAATTCTGATAAATCTTATAGTAAAGAGTTACAAGTAAATTATGAGGCGTTAAAAAAAGAATTTGAAAAGCAAAATATTACTATTCATCAATTACAAACAAAAGTTGAAGAGTTGCAGAATAACAGCAGTAAAATTGCTAATAATATCAAATATACCTTGTGGTTGTTAATTCTAATCACAATAATTTGGATTGCAGAACGTACGGGTATTTTCAAATTATTGAAACGACTTTTAAACGGACTTTAAATCCGTGAAAAAATTAAATTGAATTAAATATCAAACCCTTTTGATTTAGTTTCAAAAGGGTTAAAAATATCTTTTAAATATCTTTTAAATCTATTTCCCCAACAGGAATATACTTTCCCTCTCTTTCAATATATAAGGTTTCTTTGTCCCCAGTAGATGTAAACAAGTCTTTCACATCTACCTCTAAAATAGTTGCTATTCTTTGTAGCGTATCAACAGTAGGATTTCCGTTGATTAACTTATTTACTCTTATTTTACTAACACCTAACTCCTTTGCTAAATCTATTTGAGTAAGTTCTTTTTCTTTTAATATTTCTTTGATTCTTAAAGTCATAATAAATGTTTTCAGCAAAAGTAATACATATATATATAACTGCAAAATAAAAAATAATACAAAAAAGTTATATTTTTTATTGCTAAATAAAATATATATATTATATTTGCATTGTAAAAATATAACACTTAAGTATAATAAAATGATTTTTCAAGAAGATATAGTAAAAGGTTTAGGTTTTCAAGACAGGTCAGGTAGAGCTACAACATTATATGGTGAAGTTAAAGGTGTTCGAATTCGTGTAAGCAACCATTTACCTTCTTTTTCCAATGTGATTGAAGATTATGAGATAGGGGGTAATAATAAACTTGTATTTGTTTTTTTAACTTCTTTTAATTTTAAAATGAATGATAATGATTGTGAGGAATTTAGTGACAATCTTAGAGAGGAACTCGAAGACTATTTTGAAGAAAACTTTGAGGTAGAGGCTTTCTATATAAATGAAGAAGAAAGTGAAGAAGATTTTAGAATGTCAATGACTTATATTAACTCAAGAATAAATGTTATAGGTGTTTAGTTATGAGTGCTTTAATTACATTTTTCAAAAATATTTTCACAAAAAGAGTGCGTGTTGCCAAATTTATCAGGCAATACGCTTCTTTAAGCAGTAGAGTTTATCGGTATAAACGAAATCTTATAAATAATGCTAAGAGAATAGAGGAATTCGAGAATCATTTAGGCAAGAAGTTGTATAGTAATGATTTCGACGAATTAATGTTTGAAAATTACATCTATTTCTTAAAGTCATCACCTAAAAATTACAAAAGCAATACCATTAGAGGTTTTGCTCACAAACTTGCAGAATTTTTACGCAAGGCAAAAAAATATGGCTACAAAGTTAATTTCGGATTTGAAGATGTAAAATTACCAAAAGAAGAAACCTATACCATAGCACTAACAGAAGATGAACTAATGAAAATATATCATTGTAAAAATCTTTCAGACGAACAGAAAATTGCCCGTGATTGGTTTCTGTTCAACTGTTATACAGGGTTGCGTTGGTGTGACCTAAAACGTGTTATAAGTGCGAATATCAAAAATAACATTTTGACTATTCGCACTCAGAAAACCAATATAAAGGTTGATATTCCTTTACATTGGTTAGTTAGAGAAATAGTAGAAAAATACAATGGTGTGTTGCCTCAGCTAAAATCGCAACAAGCATACGGCAAAATTTTAAAAAGAATTTGTAAAAAGGCAGGAATTAATGAAAAGGAATTAGTCGAACGACACGAGGGGTTAAAATTTGTTAGAAAGAAATTTTATCGCTGGCAAATGGTATCAGCTCATACTGCTCGAAGAAGTTTTGCTACAAATGCTTACTTATCAGGAATACCTGCTGCAAGAATTATGAAACTTACTGGACATAAGTCCGAAAAAACATTCTTTGAATACATCAAGATAGATAAGCTTGAAAATGCAAAAATTTTAAGCGAACACCCATTTTTTAATAAAAAAGAATAGTATTATAAATATTTAGAGTAATCTTCAGGCAACTCTATATCATTTACTTGAATGTAGTTGTAAATTGCTTTACTCTCATGACCAGTAATAAGTGATAATTGTTTTATTGTATCATCCTTGCTTAACTCTTTTCGTAATTCCAAATATATTTTTGTGATAAATGTATGGCGAAAATGATACATTTTAAATTTTGAGTCAATGTTATTTTTCTTTCGGAATTTCGCAAAAAGTTTAGTATAATAATCTCGTCTATTTGTTTCCTGTACCTCTTCCCAGTTTGAATTTTTAGGCTCAAACAAATAGCCTTTTTTGCCTTTTACAAATTTCTTTAAATCTTCTATTAAAATGCTTGGAATTATCTTTGTTTTCCTCGCTTTGGTTTTAGTTTCAACAAAGATTATATTTTTTTCAAAGTCGATATTTTCAACTAAAATTCTCACATTTTCAATTGGTCGCCAAAACATATAGGAAATGAAATAAATGTACATTAAGAGTGTTGGGTTTTGCTCCTTGAGTATATTTTCAATATTTAAAAAATCCTCATCGGAATAAATCTCAATAGGTTTAGTGGTAACCTTTTTATTACTAAGTTCTTTTATAAAGTTATATTCGATGTAATCTTCGTTTGACAGTATTTTAAAAACAGATGATAAGACTACTTTTGTATTATTTCTATTTTTTGCTCCTTTAAAAGTATTTAAAAATTGTGAAACATCTCGTTTCATTGTATTTCTAATTGATTGGTTTAATTTTCCTTTTGATTTTAAAAACTTTTTGAAATTGTTTATACGACTTTCATAATCATTATAAGTTGTGCTTTTCAACTCATCTTTTTTAATAGTTAAGGCATAGTCCAAACAGCTTTCCGTAGTATATTCATCAAATTCTATATTGTTTTCATAAGGACTATATCCCTTTTTAAGCATATCTTTCAAAACCTTTTTTAAAATTCTGAAGTGAAATAACCGCTCCTTTTTTGTTTTAAATCTTCTATTTATTTCCATTGTAATAGGTGATTGCCTTTCCATTTCACCTGTTTCAGGATTAATAAAAGAATAATAAACATACCAACGTTTTTTTAAATCAAAAGTTTTTCCACCGTGATATATCTTTGGATCTATATATTTTTTCACTGTATTTTTACTGTATGCGGTTTCGTATGCGGTTTTAAGATATTTAAGAAAAAAACTCATTGAAATAAGCGTAATTAACTTAAAATCAACGAGTTTAAAAGTAGCGGGGACTGGACTCGAACCAGCGACCTTCGGGTTATGAGCCCGACGAGCTACCTACTGCTCTACCCCGCGATTTGGATTGCAAATATACAACTT
>PDWJ01002334.1_pt1 | contig 20502 bp, 16 predicted proteins | sample 1430881 | NCBI WGS metagenome assembly PDWJ01 (sample SAMN01162460, study PRJNA174530) | Oral metagenome, whole genome shotgun sequencing project. | biome: Marine environment; feature: Marine mammal; material: Swab sample of the gingival sulcus; isolation source: swab sample of gingival sulcus... | reverse complement strand
GTCGTCGAAGCGCGCATAGGACGCGTGATCGACCTGGAACACAAAGTACGGGATCAACTCGGCAAACAGGCGGCCAGGGGCCTGCGCCAAATTTGCGCCTCGTTTGGTCAGCCGAAACTCACCCTTGAAATGACGGCCCAGACGCAGGGAAATCAGCAGGAAGTGCAAAACCTCAAGCGGTGGGAACTCATATTCGTTGATCACCTTGTTGTAGCGAAACATTTCTTCCGCGCTTTTACCCGGCCAATCGAAATTTTCGACAGCCCAATGGACGAAAGCACGCTTGAAGGCCTTGGTTTGGGTCAGCCCGATTGATCCATGCCCCTGCGCATAGTGCAGGGTCAGGAGAGCGCCCCGAAGCAGCGGAGAATGCGCGAGGTCGGGATGGTCATCGGCGAGAGTACGAAATTTGATCATGCCGGGATGGTGCCATGCCCCGTGCTGCAATTCCACAAAGTCCGTGGCGCTGACGGCTGGCAGTTGCTGGATTGGTCACCTGCGCTGTAGGGCGTTCGACCGGTTGTAGCACGAACCATCCAAGCGCGAGTCGCTGTCCCGATAGCCATGTGACACCACGCTCAACCTGGCAAGTGACCAAACTTAGTGACCAGAATGACCAAAAACATGACCCGAATGGTCAAACATCACGATTCGTCACACACATTATGTGACGAATCAAGATTTCATGCGGGCCGGCCATGCTTAACCGCCTGAAATCATTGAAGTGGCTAATGTTCGGAATCAAAGAATGTGCCACTGGAATCAGATTGTCTTTCGCAACATCAAAAAAGGCCGCCAAGCAAAGTGGCGACCTTCTCAGTGACTGATAGGAATGTGCTCGAGAGGCGATTTAGGCTGAAGTTTGCGTCTCGCTCAGCTTCAGGTACTGGTCGGCGAATTCTCGAACGCTTGGTAACTCTTCTTGATCGAGCGGAGGATGGTCACCCCATGTTGCTCCGACATAGAACTCTGCGTCCCAAGGCGTCCGCAACCCATCCACTACTTTTGCTGGAACAACATCCCTTCCGGCCAGAACCCGTTCGTATGTTTTGGGGTCAAGCGCTTGCCCTTGGAAGATGGCGCTATCTGCGTATTGTTCGTATAGACGAAGGAGCAGAGCTTTGAACTCAATACGAGCATTTACATAGTCGAAGGGGATTTCACTCCAAGCCTTGACCCTCGCGTGCTTGTATTTGGGGTGTGGCTTAAGCTTAATCGCGATGGAGGTATAAACCTTGTCATGTTCGCCGGAGTAGTTCAGCTGATTTCCGACAAGATCGCGAGAATTGCAGATTGGGATAACCCTCTCCAGGATACCATCGTTCTCATGTTTGAGGATTTCGGCGAGAATTGCATAGGAATTGTGTCTGTTGGTTGGGCGTTCGCTCATTTGATTGTCATAGAGAGGGTTGGTCAGCCACTCCTCGCGCACACAGAATGCTTCTGATAACTCAGCATATGCGGCGCCGTTCAGCTTATCCACCAGCAGGGTGTCGTCGAGGAAGATGGCAGGTGTGATGCCGTACTCCTCAAGTGTTCGCACGGCATCCATCAAGGTGTAGCCATAAGCGCTGTAGAGATGCCGAATACGTTCGGCAGTCCGCCTGGCCGTGTCGTCATAGTGACCGTAATCACTATATTCGCCTTGGGTTTCAGCATCCTTAAATGCAGACAAGATCATCACCACCAGATTGCTAAGTGGCAGGTCGCCCAGTTGCTCGGCGCGTTTTTCCAGATAAACACGTAGCTCGGCGGTTGGCCGGACCGTAAATGCTTTGGCATCAGTGGCCTCCATCTCGGCTTTTTGGGGCATGGAAACAGGTCTTGAAACCGCTCGTCGCAGCAAATCACCCAGCATCGTTTTCATCGTAAAACTCCTGTTAACTGTATTGAGAGTGCACATGATTCTTATGGAATTATTGGGATGATTCTAATTGCACCTATAAGATGCAATTGTCAATTGCACTGCACCTAACGACCGCTGATCACCGAGAGCAACTTCAACCGGTCGTTCTCTGCACACTCACAATACGCATCTTCGATAACGGCGCGTGGGTAGATCTTGCTGTAGCGCGCCGGAAACGGCATCGGATCGATCCCAAGCTTCTCGAGCTTGCTGCTGACATGCTTTGCTTGGGTTCCGATTTGATGTGCAAGGCAGCCGAGGGTCACATAGCTGTCCAGGAAACGATTGAAGGAGCGCTGCGAAAACGTTGTCATCCTCAGGCCATTGCGCGCGCAGCGTACCGTTTCTCCCAGCAAAATCCCCTCACGGGTCAACATGGCGATCGTGGGATCGTTGACCCTGAGGAGGCGCTTCAGATCGCGCTTGCTGTAGCCTTCGGGCCAGTCACGCCCGGCCAGTGCCTTCAAATCTCGCCAGTTGACCAGAAACGACCCGAAATGCGCCCTGCCTCGTACGGGCGCTATGTGCCGGGCGTTTCCGGTCTGAAGCAGTCTGATGGTCTCGATATAGCTCAGCTTGGTCATGCTGATGCTGTCACGAATGGTGGCGTAGTCGGATCGGTCGCACCCTTCTCCGGCCGGCGCGTGCAGACAGCTGTCGAGCAGCCTCTGAAGTTCTTCGCGCGGATAGCTCTCGGTGAATCCGTCAAGTTTGAAGGTCGGAGTGATGAGATCCGAAGCTGCAATCTTGTCGAAGGTACAGGGCGGGCATCCAAGGTATTCACCGGCCTTCTTCCGGCGCAGGCCTCGTGCGATGTCGCGCAGGAAATCCGAGTGCTTGTCGACATCAAAGTAGAAGCGATTGCTGTGTTCAGACGGGATGCCCGCACGGGCCGCGAAGGCTCTCTGGATCGCATATATCCTGCCGCCCATGATGCCGTATTCCTGAGATGCCGAGGGGGCACTGTGTAACTGCCTCTTCGGACAAGGCTGCCCCAGGACGACTTCACCTTTGTCGATTGGATAGTGCGACCAGATGTAGTTGCGCACGATGTCGATAAGGGGCGCGTGCCTCGGGCAGTTCCGCTTATGTGTCATCCAGCGGGCAAAGGGACCAAAATCAGTGTAATATCCGGGTCTCTCACTCCCGGAGTTTTTCTGAATATCGGAGAGCGCGTTGCTGATCCCCTCTGCGCCGGACAGGCAGGCCTGAAAGCCCTGATCGGCGGCGTAAGACAGCTGCGCGCCCGACAGGTTTTCGCGGCTCATCCCGGCTCCATGCACCATCAGAACACCAAGGCTTTCGCAGAAACAGGTGACGACATCGAAGTCGATCCGGTTGAGCCACGTCTCGTCAGAACAGCCTTCCAATCGTCGAGCAAGCCAGGTTTCAAAGCGGGTGCATTTCCCGTGTGCCGGAGCCCTCAGTCCGGCGAGGCTGTCCCGCACCCGTGCCGCAAAGTCGCTGGCATGTCGAGGATAGTCGGCCTCCGGCAGAGCGGTCAGTTCAACATCGTGATCAGGGCAGTGTCGCAGCTGAGCGACCTGCCAGCGCATCCTGCAGTGAGGTGCATATGGGCCTGCGGCTCTGACATCCTCACGCAGGCATTCCGGGCAGACCAGTTGGCGGCTGCGGGTAAAACACCTTGCAGTCAGGGTCTCGCCGTTCAGTTCATAATGCCTGCTGTCGACAAGTCTCACGGTAAACCTTGCCAGCGCATCGGCTTCGACACCGGCCAGCTCTGAAAGCTCTGCCAGCGCTCGCGCCTCACCACCCACGAGGCGTTTCCAGTTCAGTCCCACGTCCGAGCAGAAGTCCTGCACATAGGGCGAACCGTTCAGTGACGCCAGGCGGGACACAAAAGAGGTTGCCGGTTCAAAGGGCATGAGCGCAACGGTAAGGGCCAGCCTGGTCATGCTGGCTCTTCCCGTTTCCGGCGCCAGTTTCTATCCTCCCGCTCAAGCGAGGACAGGAGCTTCCCAGCATTGATTGCCAGGAAGTCTTCGCTGAGAAAGGGGTTGAGCCCGTCGATGCATCCCGTGCGACGCCGAAACGCTGATGCAAAGTCCCGCAGGCCCAGAGTTTTACGCTCAGCTACAAGCGCTTCTTCGATCGCACCGATGATGATCTCGATGACCAGACCAAACTCGTCGGAAGCGGCATGTATCAACCTGCGGACGGTTTCGGCCTGAAGAATGATGGCCTCAACCCCAAGGCCACCAGCGTGAGCGTATTGCTCGACGACAGATCTGATGCTCTTGCCGTCTGAAGCATAACTTACAGGGGCGAAATGGATCGGTTCGATGCGCCTTGCGAGCTGGGTGTCGAGATCGAAGAGATCCATGAGGCCGGGCATGCCGCTGAGAATAATCCCGACCGGCCAGATACTGTTCTGCATGATTGACTTGAGGGTATTGACCACATCCTGCATCTCGGAACGAAAGCGGCTGGAATAGAAATCCTGGGCTTCGTCGAGATGCAGGAACATAGTTTGCCGTTGGCGCAGGTGGTTCTGCACGAGTTCCCAGATGATGCCGGAAGTCCGGTCGCGGCGGATCGGGTAGCCCAATGCCTGAAGGCAGGAGTGGCCGACATGTTTGAGCGTAGCGGGTGATGGCACCGTCAGGCTCACGACATCGGCGCGCACAATGCCTTCGGTCAGCATCTGCAGATCGCTGTGCCTGCTGAAAAGCCGCCGGATCGCGGTGGACTTTCCCGACCCGGAGCGACCTATGACGGCAATTCCGTGCGCTTCATGATGTTGCCCGAGCTCGATGCCGGCACGCCGGTGATAGAGCAGTGCATCGAACTTCGCTTCCAGCTCGCGGTAGCGTGCATGCGTGACAAAGCGTCGTTGCAGGGCCATTATCTTTTGCCCGATGTCGAATGCTTTCCGTTGTTCGGGGGTCATCATTCGTCCTCCAGAGACCAGCTGTCAGACTGACGAAGAGAGGTGTGGCCTCGCGTTTCGCCGGCCTTCTTCCTCCGGGATGGCGCGGGTTCAATGAAACGCCCGAACGGAGCCTCCCGCTGCGGGGCGGTCTCTGGTGCGGGTTCGGCCTGTGCATGCTGCGCCTGAAACAGGGAGCGCTCGATCTGCGCGAGCTGGGTCTTCCCCGGATTCTGAGGTGTGATCCCGGCGCGCAACCGTGCCGCCTTATCGATCGCCCGTATGTTCGCGATCGCCCGGTCCCGCACATCGTCTGCCAGTTCAGCCTCGCAGGCATAGCGCTGGCGCAGGGTCCGGTTTTCTGCGATCCAGTCCGCCAGGGAGACACCGTCAAAGCTACCCTTCACAGGGGCAGCGCTGAACCATTCACACCCGACCCTGACGGAAATCTCCCCGATGTCTTCAGGGTCGATTCTGATGGTGAACTTGCGGTTTCTGGATCGTTTGAATTTTTCGCGCAGTTCCGGACAGCTGTAGAAGTTGCCAAAGAAACGGATGCCGCGTTTCGACAGTATGCGCTCGGACTCGTGACCGAGGACGGTGCGCCGAACATGTCGGTCCGGAGCGGCAGAGATTCCGCGATCGCGGACGAGTTCTTTCCAGCGATTGGCCGGGGTCTGACCTCCAAGACCTCCATGCGGCTTGTTGTGATAATAGTCGACGATGAAATACGTAAGTATGCGCGCCAGATCATCGTCATCGAGCGCGGCGGTTCCTTCGCTGTCATAGTCTCCCCGTTCGAGCGGGTTGGAAAAGGTCCTTCCGGAGAGACGTGGCATGAGGCCAGTTGCGAGGGTTCCGAAGGGACGCTCAATCCGACCGCGCAGTTCGGGGATTTTGACCGGCGCGAATTGCATGATACCGCTAAGACCGTTGACCGCGGCCACGAAGGCGTCGGCAAAGAAGGCTGTGCCGGTGTCACATGCCACGCTGGAAATGCCACCGTGCTGGTTCCACGGCGATTGCGCGCCGAGCGCCCGTGCCAGATCGCTCTTGTCGGTCACGACCATATTCAACAGCCGCACAGCGGCTTCGGCCGACGGGTTTTCGACGATCAGCAGCCCGAGAATGCAGCGGCTCGCACAGTCTACGGCGGCATAAATCCAGCGACGTCCTTTGGGCAGGACATGCCGCTGTTCGTCGGTCATGATCTGATAAAGGCCCAGGTTGGTGAAATATGTGACTAGGTCAACGTTCCATTCGTCGACCTCGATCCTCTCCATCGGAAACTGCACGTCGAGGCCGCCTGACCACATGGCGTATTTCTTGCGCGCGGCATCAGGGCCGAGGCGCGCACAGTCCGTCTCAAAAGGATCGAGCGCATTGATGCGCCGCCGGATTGTGGCGGGACTGGGGGTGTGCAGTGGTTTCAGGTTTGCGGCCGCACGGTTTGCGTTCTCTTCTTTGAAGCGGCTTCTTGTATGTTCGATGACCTCTTCCATCGTCGGTCGGTTGACGTTGGCATAGGTCAGCACACTGTCCTGCAGCAGGGCTTCGGTGTCGTGAGTGAAATAGCCGGAAATCCAGCCCGATCCGGTTTTGCGGGGTGCCAGCGTCATTGGGTCGAAGCCGCTGTTGCGCAGTGTGCGCAGATGATTCAGTAAAGTTCTCCCGCAGGGCAGCTGGCGCAGGGGCAGGCGTTCGGAGGCCCTGATCCGCCGCCCGAGAAAGTGCCGGGCCAGTTCCTGAGCCGCAACCATCTGTTCCAGCCGCCGCCTGTTCTGACGGACGCCGGTCTCTGTGAGTTTCAGTTCCCCCGATTCATGCAGGCGGTGCATTGCCATGCAGGCGAGGTAGAGCCAGATCGTTTTTCCGCGCGTTTCGTCATCGAGCCCGTCCAGTGAGCGGGCACGCGCGCCAGCTCTGTGGCGGACCCTGTTATTTTCAAAGTGGCCGCGTTCATGTCGCCACCCCGGCGCTGCGGCCAGTTCGCTCATCTGGTCATGAGAAAACGCCTCAATGCAGTCCGGAGCGTCGCAACGGGCAAGGTACTGGTGGGTCTTGTCGGATTTCAGCGGTCGATAGGTCTGGCTGCCGATAGTGATCCGGTCGGTCCCGGAGAAACGAAGCCGTGTCATGCCGCACCTCCCTTCGCCACCATGGTGTTCAGATCGATGAGCCCCGGCGATACCTGCCTGAGAAACCCGCTCATGACGGCCCGAAAGGCTGCCCGATAGGCGCGACCGGCAAGACCCGTCGCGGCACAGAGATCTGACATTGACACCGGCCGGGACAGGGACCGGATAGCATCCTGAATGGTTGTGTCAGCCTCGGGATCCGCGTGTTTCAGGAGATCAAAGTACCGCATGGCATTGATGGCATCGGCAGTTGAGATGCAGCTGTCTGTGAAAAGAATGACGTCTTCAGCAAAATCCGGGGGGAGCTGGCTGCCGATCAAAGCGAGCTCGGCATCGAAGCGCCTCGAGGTCGCGCGCGCCTCCGGACGCACGGCCACGGCATGCCGCTGTCCGTCGTGCATTGTTATCAGGAAATCAAATGTGTGGGCGCGCTCTTTGCCTCTGGCATCGCGGTATTTCACGGCCGGGGGCTGCTCCAGAAGATCGACGACTTTGCCCGAGGTCATCGCGAGTGTGATAAAGATCAGCTCCAGCTTGCTCTCAAAGCAGACGCACCGGTGCAGGCCCTGCGCGGGTATCCAGACAGGGATCATGCCTCTGACGCTGGTTCTTGATCGAAAACTGATTTTACGGGATGCCCGGCTTTCAGCGGGCAGACGGTGTCGGGGTCGTGTCGCCAGGGCAGGGAGCGACGCGCGTGAGTGAGTGGCGAGCGGCCCTTCGGCACGCACGGGTTTGTCGGGAGCAGCCATGGCTGTCCTCCTTTCGGCAATGAGTGTCAGGGCACGGCCAGCGAGCTGCCCGTGTTATTCTTGACTTCTTGTGCGAAACGGAGGATCAAGAGACCTGACTATGGTGGGTTTCTTGATCCCCCTTTTGAAAGTCTGGGAGTTGGCGCTTCCAGGCTTTCGCTTTTTGGGGGAAGTGAGTTCAGCTTACATCATCGTCCTCCTCGTATCGATCCGGCCAGATGGCTTCAGGTGTTGTGCCAAGCTTGCTGGCGATAGCCTGCTGAATTCGCCGGGAACGATGATATCCCTGCGAGACAGTGGTAACGGTGCTGGGCGTCACCCCAAGCTCTCGCGCCAACGCGTTGATGCCCGATCCCGCGCTGCGCAGACGCGTCTTGATTGAAGCGTGCAGGTCGAGATCTGCAATTTTTACGCGTTCATTGGTCATTAGTTAGAGCAACACTTTCTCGCTGACGCCTGCCGAAATGGAGGGTGATTCGCATTACTAATTGCACAGCCAGAATCAGTTGGGAAGAGGTGGAGGCCTGAATGATTCCTCCTGTATAATCATGAAAACAAATAACAATTTGTTTTTAGATTGATTTTGAAGCGCTGCTGGAAGGCTTTCCTAAATGATCTCAACGCCTTGATTCGCAAGCGCATCTTGGGAAGAAGGAAAGATGGATGCGCGACGGCTTCAACAAAAAAAGTGCTCCGCTTTCCATTTGAATGACCACCGGTCTCAAGTGCCTTGACTATTTATGCCAGCGTCGATGACGCGGAGGTCAACTGAGGCGAAGTCGTATGCAATGCCTCGGCGTCGGCTGCCGGTTCTGCGTCTCCAGCAGCGAAACGTAGATCATCGACAGATCGCACCGAAACGCCAGCTCCGTCATCGATCAAACAAGCTCGTTTTCCACCAGCCGCACGAACTCGGTCATCGTGGTCCCGAGCCCCATGCATACCCCCCGCACCGTGGAGAGGCTCGGTTGATGATGGCGGCTCTCAAGCAGGGAAATGTAGCGCATACTGACACCGGCCCTGTGCGCAAGCTCCTCCTGCGACAGGCCTTTGGCAAGTCGTTGCTGACGCAAAATTTTTGCGAATGCTTCAAGGAGTTTATCATCGGTTCCGGCCATGCCGGATCAAGACGCCGGGGCGGCGCTTGATTCTATGAAGTATTCTGTGAAATATGAAGCAAACTATGAATTTGAGGTTTGCTTATGCGCTGTAGATCTACGTTACTTTCCATCGCCTTTCTTGGGCTGTCCGTCCCCGTCTTCGCCCAATCCCTTCCGCAGCCTGACGGCTACGACACGCTGACCGAAACCCAGCCTGCTGCCGTGCGCCCGTACGACTTCGCCATTCTCGGGGTGAAGCCCGGCATGCCGATCGACGAGGCGGTGGCGCTGATCGAGACGCATCTCGGGCAGGAGCTTTCGCCGGTCGAAGGCACGCTTCAGGTGGAAAGCCCGGCGGGCAAGGTGTTTCGCACGAAGTTGCGGGTCGGCTATGTCACGCCGGGGATCGATTTCTTTTTGCGCAATCAGAGCAACAAACCGTATGACAGCATCCAGATCGATGTCTCCAGCCCGGCCATCGGCTCGGTCGTGACCGCGATCCGCCGCGAGGTGCGTGTTGCTGCCGGGGATGGGCCGGATAAAGCAGCGTTGTTGGCGCAGTTGGAAGGGCTCTACGGTAAACCTTCCGACCTGCCGGACAGGGGTGACAGGATGTGGCGGTGGGCTCTGGATCGCGCTTACGAGCCGATCCCCATGCCCGACCTCTACGACATGTATTCCTACGAAGCCTGCGCCCACGGCCTGCCGACCGAGGGCCGGTTCGATTACCGAATTGCTCCGGTTCTCGGGGAGGGACGCAAATGCGGGATGAGCTATGTCGCGGAATACTGGGCGAAAGGCACAGAGACGATCACCATGACCTTCCGGCTGATCGACTACAATCTGATGGTTCAGGATCGCTCGGCAGCTGGTCCGCAGATCGACGGAACTCTGAACACGGCAACTCAACCTGCGGATATGAAGCTATGACCACGACAGCTGAAAAAGTGCAGAATATGACAGCATGGCTGGATTTTCTGCGCGAGAACCCCGAGCTTGACCCTGACACCGTTATGGAACTGCGCGTCCCGACGAGTGTGCATGTTGAGATCACGCGCAAGGCCACGGAACTGGGTGTAACGAACCTCGATGTGGTGCTCTTCGCGCTGGCCGATTACGGTATCGCCAAGAAATATGTGGCGTGAACGGGTACGATGGCGCGGTTTCTGGTCTGGAGCGACCTGCATGACGAGTTCTGGGGCGGCTTCGATCTGCCCGACCTTTCCGCGCCGGTGGACGGGGTTCTGATTGCGGGCGATACGCACACGCGGGGCCGCCATTTGGAAATCCCCGCGACGGCTGCGCGCAAATATGGCTGTCCGGTCGTGGTGATCTGGGGCAATCATGAACCCTATGGCTCGGTCTGGTCAGAACTGTTGGCCGAGGAGGAGCGCCAACTTGCCGAGATGCGCGCCGAAGGCCTCGATATCCGGGTTCTGCATGGCGCGACGACCGAGATCGCGGGTGTCCGCATCATCGGTGCGACGCTCTGGACGGACCTGCGGCTTTATCCCGAGTTCGGCGAACTCGCGCGGCTCATGGTTTCGGCCTACATGCAAGACTACCGAGCCATTCGCACCGCGCCCGATACCCGCTTTACCATCGACGACATGCTGGAATGCCACGCGCAGGACAAAGCCGCGATCCTCGCCGCCCTGCGCACCTCGCATAGCGGCCCGACCGTGGTCATGACCCACCACCTCCCCCTACGCGATCTGATCGCCCCGTGGCGCACCATCGGCGGCCACGAAAAGCGCGCAATGAACAACGGCTTTGCCAGCGACCTCTGGGAAAAGATCCGGGGCTTCGACGTCAACACATGGGTCTGGGGGCATAGCCACGAGGGCGAGAGCCGGACGATTGAGGGCGACCACGGCCCGATCCGCTTTGTGACAAACCAGCGGGGATATCCCGGCGAGGAGGTCGCGTTCGATCCGGCCTTTGTGCTGGAGGTTTGAGCACGTTGGATAGGGCGATAGTGCTATCGCGCAGCCACATGACCGCTTCAAGCCAATAGAAGCCCTTAGTCCTTGCCCTCTCCGGCGAGCTTCAATGGGGGGCGCTGGTACGGCATCAACCCGTCCTCTTCATAGGCGGCGACCATACGGCGGCGGTGCTGTTCGTTATCCGCAATCATTTTCTGAGCTACCTGTTCCATCTCGGGCGTCAGTTCAGTCGCCATAATCTGGCGATATTGCTCTTCCACCTGCTGACCGACTCCGTCGAAAGAAAAATCGCTGTGGTAGCCTTTCTTGAAAACATAGTTCAGGAGCCGCCCCGATGCGGGCGGGAGGCGTTTTCCCGAGAGATGCTGCCGAAACAACCACAAGACCAAATCAGCGATCTGAATTCCGGCGCTGTCGTCCGAAGCGGAAACCTCAAAGGTAGACCCCGCCACCTTCTGAAACACAATGGTTTCGCCGGGTCGATGGATCGGCTCATCGGAAGCGTTAGAGAACATCTTATGCCACTCAGCGAGCGACCCCTCGAACTGAGACTGTCGGTCATGGACAATCTTCCTCAAGGGCCGACGCCAGCGTTTCGAGAAACCCTCCAAGCCATCGAGGAGATTTGCGAAAGCAACCATGTTGGGCATGTGGCCATTCTTGGCCTGTCGTCCTGCGATGAAGATGTCGAGTGCCTCTGGATGATCGCGAGACCATGTTAGCGTCTCTGTTACGACTTCACGTGAGCGCGCATCTGCTAACGTCGGCACCTGCGCCAAAAGAGCTTCGCAGATACCGGGAATTTTCTGGCGGGCAGTCTTTTCGTTCCGCGCCATCAGCATATCCCAGAAGTCGCGGGCAATCTGCTCAGTGATCAAGGTCGCAACCTTGAAGCAAAGGATCATCTTCAGAGGTCTGATGTTATACGCGGACCATGAGGCAGCTGGATTCTCTCCTGAGTCGAAGAAGACATCGTAGACCTTGGTTGCCAGTAGGTATCGCTTCTCTACACGAGATACGAAGAAGCGGGCGTCAATCTTCTTGAGTAGGCTCAAGATGTCGCCCGCAGCGTTCTCGATTGGCCCCATTCCGACCACGGAGGCATGGAGGGCCGGGACGCCTGCTCGCATGGAAATCGACTGGAGCGTCCTTCCATGCAGAACGTCGAAATTCGTCTTCGTGACCAATGCAGCCGTGAAAAAGTCAGGCTGATCCGGGTCAAATATGTTTTTGCCGGTGTTACCGGTTTCATCCACGTAGGCGAACATTTATTAACTGCGTTTTTCTGGTTCCCGGTTGCGTCTTCTTTGAAGAATATGGCTCCTTTGATGATGGCAGGCAACATGAACGGGATCGCATGTGAACCTGCATCTGAGGCGCTAGTCCGCTGTCAACCTTGTCATCAGGGCCATTCGCGCCATCGACGAACGACAGCGAAGTCCGCATTGCTTCCGTCCCGCACTTTTGGATGGGCTGATCCTTGAAGCCGCACTTCCGCTAACTGAACTTCCACGATAACGATTTGAGGCAAGCGCTGACGCCCGCCAGAACCCCCACAATCGCTCGATCCTTGGCGTCTCGCTCATGTGGATTTTCCGGCTCCCGTTGAACACACCGGCCACGCCTGACATCGCCTCTTACACGGAAGGGGAAGGTGGGGGCGGCAGTTGATATCCTGGATGGCAGGACGGGCAGCTCCCGTCACTTGCAGCGCGAACCCGCCCCGTAGGGGTATGGGCTTAAGCGGAGCGCTCCAGTTCGCCGAGCCGCAAACAAAGCTACCTGACTTCGTCATTTGTTCTTGATTAAGGTGACTCATATAGACATTGTGTCAGAAAAATTCCCAGAGAGGCGCTGACACATGCAGGCTGACTTTTCGACACTCCTGGCGCAGGCCGGATACACTGTGCCAGAGGCCGCGCGCGTGCTTGGCTATTCAGAAGGCCACATCTATCGCTGGAAGCGCGGCGAGGAAATCCCCCGTGAAAGCGTGATCCGCCTGCTGAACATGGAGATCGAGCGGCGGCGCGATACGGGCGATGCGGAAAAAACCTTCAGCTTCATCGACCTCTTCGCCGGGATCGGCGGGCTGCGGCGGGCTATGGAGAGTGCGGGCGGGCGCTGCATCTTCACCTCGGAATGGGACAAATACGCCCAGCAGACCTATATGGCGAACTTTCCCGACAACCGGCTTCCGGTGGGCGATATCCGGGAGGTCGACGCCGAGGATATCCCCCCGCATGACGTGCTGGTCGCAGGCTTTCCATGCCAGCCCTTCTCGATCGCCGGGGTGTCCAAGAAGAACGCGCTCGGCCGAGCGCATGGTTTTGAGGATGAAACCCAGGGGACACTGTTCTTCGACGTGCTGCGTATCCTCATGCACCACCGTCCTGCGGGGTTCATGTTGGAGAACGTCAAGAACCTGAAAAGCCATGACAAGGGCCGGACCTTCGAGATAATCCGCCGTAAGCTGACGGAGGAGCTGGGTTACACGCTGGAAACCCGGATCATTGATGCCGGGCATTTCGTACCGCAGCACCGCGAGCGGATTGTGATGGTCGGCTTCCGCGTAGCGACCGGGTTCAGCTTCGATGATGTGCATCTCCCGGCTTACGGCACCAAACGAATGCGCCATATTCTGCACCCCGAAAATGGCACGGAACAGCCTGAGGGCCATTTCACCGTTGGGCCGGACGCTGAGGTCAGCGACAAATACACCTTGACCGACAAGCTCTGGGCCTACCTGCAAGGCTATGCCGCGAAGCATAAGGCTAAGGGGAACGGCTTCGGCTTTGGAATGGTGGATGGGGACAGTATCTCGCGCACGCTTTCGGCCCGCTATTACAAGGACGGCTCTGAAATTCTGGTCAGTCGGGGCGAAGGGAACAACCCACGCCGCCTGACGCCGCGCGAATGCGCACGGCTAATGGGTTACCCGGATAACTTCCGGATCCCGGTGTCTGATACCCAGGCCTACAAACAGTTCGGCAATTCGGTGGCAGTGCCTGTCTTCGCCGAGGTGGCAAAAGCCATGGCTCCGCACATCCTCGCGCTGACGAGAGCTGAACCGCTCAGACGAGTTGTCTGACGTTCACGACAACAAGACCCGCAGCCGCAACATGGCGGCGATCCGGGGGGCTGACACCAAACCGGAAATGCTGGTCCGGCGCGGGCTTCATGCCCGTGGCTTCCGCTATCGGCTCCATGATCGGAAACTGCCGGGAAAGCCGGACATTGTGCTACCAAAGCACCATGCCGTGATCTTTGTGAACGGCTGCTTCTGGCATGGCCACGACTGCCCGCTGTTTCGATGGCCCGCAACGCGGCAGGAATTCTGGCGTGCAAAGATCACCGGCAACGTCGAGCGGGACGAGCGGAATATCGACACGCTTCTTGCCTCCGGCTGGCGTGTCGCGACAGTCTGGGAATGCGCGCTGAAGGGGCGTCGCAGGTTGTCGTCGGAAGTGGTGATTGACTCCCTCGCCCGATGGATATGTTCTGGGGGCCAAAGGCTGAGTCTCGAAGGCCTGCACACAGAAACAGGCGATTTGAGTTGAGCAAGCAAGGTATTTTCGATTTTGAGGGTGAAGGCGGCGGTCAGGCCGGGCTTCTGACGGATCTTCTGAGCCGAGCCGAACGGGTTCTGGTCAAGAAGCTTTCGAACAATGACCGTGACTGGGCACGTTATGCCAACAAGCACCAGGCTGGGGTCTATATCCCGGCGGACCAGCGCGAAGGCGGGTTCTTTCCGCCGCTGGAGGTCAAGGCGCGCAAAGAGCCGGATGCGGCCCCGATCCGGGAGGCGTGGTTCGATACGCTCTGGCCACAGGCTTCAGGCGATGCGCAAGCCAAACGCACCCGGATCGTGCATTACACGAGCAAGGGCCCCGAGACGCATATGACGCGCCTGCCGAAAGAGTGCTTTGAGCATCTTTCACCAGCCTCTTTCCTCGTGATGGGGCGGTATCGGCAGGGTGAAAACTCCATCTATGAATGCTTGACCATCGATTCCACCAGCGATGAAGCTGACCTGCTCCTGACACTGCTCGATATCACGCCGGATTTTCTGATCGGTGAGTTTGAGCCCGCTGAGGTCCGGGCGAAGGAACAGAACCGAGTTCTGGATTTTGCAGAAGAGCTGATCGCGGCATGGAAGGCTGGCACGATCGTCGAATTCGGTCGCTCTCGTGCGGCCATGCCGAAAACAGAAGAGCTGGCCGAACTTGCCCGCGCCCGATACCTCGAAATTAACGGTCTGGGCTTCCTCGATCCTTTCGCCATCGAGCGCCCCGGTGATGCGCTCCGTGAAATCAGCCGCAGCATCGAGTGGGATATGTTCCGCGACTTCCAGCGCCGCGAGCGGGCGGTCGAGCTGGTACGCATCGTCCTGGGTGACGCACCGCGAGACATGACCATCGCGGAGATCATCCGGCAGCTGATCAACGAGCTGCCCCGTATTGACGCGCTGATGCTGTCGGCCAGCCAGCAGCGGAAATCACGGGCGGGCTATTCCTACGAACACCATATCGAGGCGATGCTGAGCGGCGGAAAGATCCCCTTTGAAAAGCAGGTGATCATCGAGGCGAAAAAGCGGCCCGACTTCATTCTTCCCTCGCTCACCTTCATCAGCAGCGGCGAAGCCATCGCCGCGACGGGCCTGATCCTGAGCGCCAAAACCACCCTGCGCGAACGCTGGAAACAAGTTGAGCGCGAGAAGGGCGAACGCAGGCTCTATTTGACCACGGTCGATGAAAACATCGCGGGCAATGCCATTCAGGACATGGCGGGCATCGGTGTGCAGCTTGTGATCCCAGAAAGTCTGATGGACGCCAAAGAGACCGAATATGCCGGCCACGCGAACGTGCTGACATTCCGGCGGTTCTGCGATGAGGTGGTAGAGCCGAACCTGAAGGTTTGGGTGTAGCTTCAGCGAGAGATCTGCGAAACATGGAGGGCAAACCGCCGGAAATTCCCGGTTGTCTGCCGCACCAGTTTAGTCCCCATCCTAGGTGAGGCGACCGGTCCCGTCAGTCCTCCCCGCCTGATGTGTCGGCTGCCGCCGTTTGTAGAGCTTCAAGCAGCAGCCGTTCAACCCAAAACGGTATCTCATCCGTACTCCAGGCGCGCCGCGGATCCGGCCAGACTTCATTAAAGACGGTCTCGGTCATGACCACCCAGGAAATGCGACCGCCTCTGCGGAGATAGGTGGGCCCTTTGCTGGCGCTCTTCGCAAGACTGAGCACCTGATGGGGGAGAACCTCGATGTCAAAACGTTTGCCCTGAATGGGCGGAAGGATGGGAGGTTTCATCTGTTTTCCTTTCGTCTGTGCACGCCAAAGGGCACGGCGGGGGCCGTGCTGTGCGCGAAAAGGGAAAACGTTCAAATCATAAGGTCAGATAGCACAACCCGCTGAAATTGCCAGCGGACACATTGCGGCTACGATTCCTGGCTCACCCCACCCTGAGACAGCGTGGTAGCCTGCTGCGACGTGCCAGGCCGGGCAGGAGGCGCGCTGTCAAGCTCCAGAACGAGATGGAACACCAGTACTTCAGAACGTTCTGTGCCAAATGTGTACGGAACATGGGTGAAGATAAGTGGCGCCAGGCCCGGAGCAACAGGGTGCTCAAAGCATTCAAGCTCTGGCGTCGCGCAGGCAAAGCTATCCCGGAGACGCAGTCCCCACTGTTGTCGGTCCTCCGATACGGTGTAAGCGATCATGCCACCAACGAGATCATCCGTATATGGCTCACCGGGGTCGGAAAACCGGCCAAGCCCTTCGCGTGAAAGGTAATGCCTGGCAATCTCGGGTTGCTTTGTAAGCACCTTTGCTTCGATACGAAGATCGATCTCCCCAAGGCCACTGCGGTAGAATCTGAAATCTGTCGGCTTTGCACGCCGGCCGATCCCTGCCTTCTGGCGCCGCGGGGCTTCGGTGTGAAACTCCAGCATGTCAATGTCCGCCAGATCCGGGTCGGACGAGACAGAACTGACCATGAAATCAAATTTGGCGCGCTCCATTTCTGCACAGAGGGCTTCTGAAACGGCAGTTTCCTCCGGGATCCTGAACGGACCGTTGCCGTCGATACGTTGTCGTGCCTTTCGCCACCAGCCGTCTAATCCGCAATAGTCGTCGTGACCCTCCTTGCTCCGGATGCGCCGTTCGGCCTCCCCGAACAGCCGGACGACCTGAGAGATCGTATGCTCCCAGAGAAGGCGCTTCCCGATCGCTCCGTTCTTATCAAAGTACTGCTCAAATTCGCTCACGGGCGGCTTCCTGTCTGCAACATGACTGCAGTTGCATTGCGGGCATCCGCAAACGCGCGCTCCAGCGTCCAGGCAGCGCAGGTCCAGGGCTTCGTTATCAGAAGCGTGTTCGTTGCTGCTTCGTAAGCTATGTTCGAATAGGGCGTGAACGTCGCCGGTGCCATTCTACCCGGCGCAGATATGTCTGTCTTCGCGGCGCACTCCTTTCCCGGGATCCCGAGTCGCACCAGCATGCAGGCAAAGTGCTCCCGATCGCCTTTCGGAGCAATCCGGACGTCTATATCTGCCCGCCCTCCGAGCGCTTCAGAGAGGCTTCTGGAAAACATGCTGCTGTATCGGTCCGCAAATGCTTCGTCAGGTGGAAAGAGGCTGTTGGCGGGCAGCTGTGCATCCTCGAATCCGCGTCGAAAATCGGTGTATTCCTGAACGCTCTGATCAAAGAGGTCGTCGAATCCCATTCTTTCGGCAACATGGCGGGTAATGTCCGGTTCCTGGCCCGAAAGCATAACCGTGAGGAGGTCATCATCCGGGCCCCTGACAGGGAAAGGGATGGCTTCTAGGTCGTTCTTCTCCAGACGGGCGTGGTCGAGCAGCCAACTCTTCCCGAAAATTGCATAGAAATATCTGGCGACATCTGAAGACAGGTATCTGGCCAATGCCCTGAGAAGGCGCTGACTGGCGATATCGACATTCCCGCTTTCGAAGTGGATCGCATTGAATGTCGACGAAAAGCCGATCGGAGGTTCAACGAACCGGATCTGGTTCATGCTTCGCGGAATGAGCAGGACATTTCCTGAGAACAGTCGCTGAAACGATGGACTGATGTCGTGTTGCCTTAGTTCATCATGGGGGTAGGAGGAAAGCCCAAGACCCACTTCACCCAGCTGAGCAAGAGCTCCCGCCTTGAGCAGCAAGCGTTCCGGCAACCCGGTCTGTGCGGGACTGCCCCCACGCGACATCCGCAATCCTGCGGCCCCCATGAAGTCCCCCAGGCTGAGTGACTGGCGCGCGGAAACCGCCTTTGCACGCAAGGCAATCCGCCGATCCATCGGGCGCAGCATGAGAAGATTGAACCAAGCATCCGGTGTCTTGAGAAAATCGCGGAGGCGGTGATGTTCTGTGTCACCGGAATCGGTGATGATTGTCCACAGGTGGCCCTGCTGCCCGACCGGCTGAGAAGAGAGCAAGGGTGAATAGGTCCAGACCGGGTCCATCAGACCGGGCGCCGAATTCCGGGCGAAGACAGCGACAGTCGGGCTGCGCGCTTCGGAAAAGAGCCGGTACCTGAAGTGCGACAGGTTTGCGATGCCAATGAGCGAAAAATGCGAGGCCAGCGCATCAGGGAAAGCCGAGGCGCGTCTGCTGACAAAGCTGCGCGTTGAAATCAGAATGCCGAAAACGCCATCGGGAGCAAGCAGGTCGCGTTTGATTTTCCAGATGAACAGCTCCGAAAGCCGTTTGTTCGAAACCGGGTAAACTGTGCTGTCAATCGACTGACAGAACTCTGTCGCCGCCGACATCGACACCTCCAGTTGTTCGCGGGCGGCATCGGAACGTCGTACATTGGTCCGGCTGTCGGAACGTCCGAAGCTTCCCCATGGGGGATTGCCGACGACATGGGTGAATTTGCCCGGAATTTCCGCACCCTCCCCGTCGGAGGAGAATACATCCTTCACGAGGATGTTTCCGCTCAGGGATGGAAAGACCCGCGTGTTCTTCGCCAGGCGCGCGAGAGATGAAATATCGCTGTGGCTGCTGTAGTCCAGAAGTGTCAGGTAGAGACTGAAACGGCAGACATTCGCGGCCTGAGGATTGCGTTCGATACCATGGACATTACGCTCCAAAAGCGCACGTGCAGACTGAAACTGCCTTGCGGTCCATCTGTCGGACGGGAATGCGCGTTCAATGATGCGCCGGAATGCACCCACAAGAAAAACCCCCGATCCGGCCGCTGGATCAATGACACGACTGGATCTTCCGAAGGGTTCAGCACGATCAATCTCATCAAGAACGTAGTCGACAAGAAAGGGAGGCGTGTAGAAAGCCCCGTCATCCGATTTACTATTGCCGGACTCCAGAGCCAGAAAGAGTTCATAGATTGCGGAGATCGTTTCGGTTCTCATCGTTGCGAAAGAGACGTCGAGAAAGCTCAATTGGTGCCCCCCGTGTCCGATCTTATCACCATGGCGGATAACACGGTGGATGAGGTGCAGGCTTCGGGTGGACAGCGTGCTGCGATGCTCTTGCGAAATCGGAAAGATTGCCCCGTTCATCACTTTGTCGATCGCATCGAAGAGCGCCCAGACTTCCCTTTCGGGCCATTCGACAAGACTTCCACCATCCGTGGTGAGGCTTTTGTGGATGGTGGGGCATGCCGGCATCTGGCCATCCGACCTGATCTCCCCAATCCAGGATGGCTTTATGATGCCCCGATCCATAAGGATGTAGAGATAGAGAAAACGCCCGATAGCCGCGTGAATCGTTGACCGGTCCAGTTCTGGTTGTTCGCTGTGCAGGCTTTGGCTGAGCCCTGTGATCCCCTGAAGAAGAGCTTTGTCGACACGGCAAGAACGATCTACGGCGAAATCCCGCCAGACGATTGAGCTGCGCAGGGCCGTTGCAGTCAGGGAGGTCAATTCTGCGGGAAGGTCCTTGCCTGTTTCCAGGCTGTTCCAGGTGACAGTGTTCGGACGATCAGGCGGTGGAGCGAGACCTCGCCGAATCTCGAGTGCGTCGGGTGTCGCGATCAGCAGGAGAGGCACGACGCCCTGGCTCCAGGCCAGACGGTGAATCTGCTTTGCCGTCTGGCTGTCGCGTGCCGCGCACAGATAAAGAACCGGTGTGAAGCCTGACGACGGTATCTGACCCGGGGCGCCAAAGCCAAAGACAGCATATGCGCCGATGGTTTGAAAGGCCTGCCTGATAACATGTCTGCTGGTGGTGCCTTCGTATGGCTCATCTGCCCGCACCAATCCCGGCCCCTGGTCGAAACCAAGTCGTGCAATAATAGTCTCCAGTTTCCCGGAGAGGTCGTCATCCACTCCCTGCACAGCCGCCTCATTCCCGCGCCAACGCCTTCAGGACAGTCCATCGGAGCGTCGCGCATGGCAAGTTTCCCTCAAGTTGCCACATAACCTATTATGAATCAAGGAAAATTCAGAAATCTAAAATTGTTCAGGTAGTTCAGGGGGTTAGCTATCAATCCCGCATGCCGTCAGACCGGGAGCGGCGTGCAGCACAGACAGGGGCGCGGGTGGGAACCATCTCAGGTCCACAAACGGTGGCCCCGGATGTGTTCCAACTGAGCCCATCGCAACGCGTAATCGTCCGAGAGGAAAGATATCGTGATTAAAAAGGAAAGAAACCTGTACAAAAAGGAAACTAATCCTGATTAGTCACACATTATGAAGTGGTGAGCCGTGTAGGATTCGAACCTACGACCCACTGATTAAAAGTCAGTTGCTCTACCAACTGAGCTAACGGCCCACTCTGTGGAGGCGGTGAG
>PDWJ01002333.1_pt1 | contig 20505 bp, 16 predicted proteins | sample 1430881 | NCBI WGS metagenome assembly PDWJ01 (sample SAMN01162460, study PRJNA174530) | Oral metagenome, whole genome shotgun sequencing project. | biome: Marine environment; feature: Marine mammal; material: Swab sample of the gingival sulcus; isolation source: swab sample of gingival sulcus... | reverse complement strand
CACCTTCTTGAGTTGAAATTAAACTCAGAAAATAAGATTTACCTATCTAAGAGTACAGAAAGCAAGAAAATCTGTTAGTGATGAATAATCTGGGTTAAATCTCAATTATTTCGTCCTATGTCTCGAATTTATCTCAGACATGGTCTGCATGGTAGCATAATCCAATTGTCCGGGAGCTGTATTCGATGTTTCACTTAATGAAGTATAAGTATAAGGCGCGCCCAAGCGCAAGCACTTTATTCGGGTAGCCCGACCATATTCCCCCATTCCAAAAGCCAAAATATTTTCGGAAAACTGATACAGCCCCAATATCGTTTCCGCATCGTCCTCAGAATTGCAAAAACTCACCATTTTCAGGAGGTCAGGGTCTAATTGTTTGAGTTGATTGAGAATAAGAATCAATTCATCAGTCTGTGGTGTTTTCTGAAAATCGTGCCACGAGTGAATAATCTTCGTTCCTTGAGCTTTCGCTTTACGCACGAGATCATTTTTCAAACAAGCATCCATTTCCAGTTCGAGGTCGATATAATCAGCCCCTGCCATTATTGCATCACTCAATATTTTATTACGTTCGTCGTTGGAGAAACCTGACTTCCGGCAAGTTGCAATCCAAGATGTAGGAACATTCGCAATAAGCGTTTGGAAATCATCTTCGTTTAGATTTAACAAATCAAAACGAAGTTCAATCATTTCAAACTTTTTAAAAAGTTGCAAATAATTTTTCGGCAATTCCCCAATACTTACACAAATCATTTAATCAGATTTTGGAACAAAGTTAGAAATTCCATTTCAATCTCAAATAAACAATTCCTTTTCCATAATCGCCATATTCCGTATTAGGTTCGCCAAAAAACAATTGAGTCATTAACAACAAAGACCAATTATCTGCAATTGAAACATTTAGCGAAGGCCCGGCAAACAAGCTATGATCCAACGGATTATAAATCGCACTCACATCAAGATTCAGTAAAGGGTTTATAGAAAAAGCTGTCTGTGCAAACAAGGCATAACGCCCTTGGCTGAGTTGTTTCACGTCAAGGTCGTTTTGTCTGAAAAAGTTTGCACCAATTCCGGCGTTCGCCGTTTTTCCGGCAGAGTTGTACAAAGCCGCGATGTGCAGATAAAGACTATTTTTAAAAGTATAATCAGCATCAACCGAAAGCAAGAGCGTATTTTCGGAATATTCCTGATCTGCGATCAGGTAGCTTGCTTCTCCCCGAAAGCCGGCACCAAGAACATCGCCTGCCCATCCCAAGCCCAAGATATAATCATCGGGGTCTTTTCCTGCCAAAAACTGAAAGTCGTAGTTCCATTTATTAAATCGATACATGGCTGCGGTAGTCAGTGCAGCATTTCTATCGGACTTAACAACAAACTGAAAAGAGGAAGTATAAGAGGTGTAATACTCCAATTTCAAAGCATCACTTCCCGGGCGTTCTTCATAGTCAAAATCAAGCCATGAAAATGAATTGAAAATATCATTGGGATTCCACACAAGCCCCATCCCCCAGTTTATTCGCTGTCGCCCCAACCGAACGGAAAACTTCTCTGTTGAATAATCGAGATACAAGCGATCGGCATTCAACATAAGCATATACGACTTTTCATAAACAGGCATACTTGTCAAGTCTAAAAATCCGGGGTCTTGTGCTGCCATTTCTCTGTAATCAGCGAAAAACTGATGTGTCAACTGCACCATTCCACCATAATTGAAAACAAGTCGTGAGTCAGTCGCAAAAGTCATATTATCAGTCAAGTAATATTTAAAATTAGCTCGCGCATTCAAAGTATTCCATTGCAGCAAATTCTCATCATTTTCAATGACATAGGTATTCTGCATTGTTTTCACATAAGCATTAATATCGTATGCCTTTACGGCATCTTGCGCATTCGACACCTTCACAAATAAAAGCACAAAGCTTAGTAGAATGCCCTTGATTATCTTATTTTTTAACATCACTGATTATTTTACCATCTTCCACAGTAATCACTCGACGCGCTTTATCAACCACTCGCTGATCATGAGTCGAAAAAATAAAAGTTACCCCTTCTTCCCTATTGAGTTTTGCCATTATTTCCAAAAGGTTCGATGTTGACTTTGAGTCCAAATTTGCAGTTGGTTCATCCGCCAACACAAAGCTCGGCTTTGATGCGAGAGCTCTGGCAACTGCCACGCGTTGTTGTTGTCCTCCGGAGAGCTCTTTAGGTCTGACGTTCAAACGATCGCCCAAGCCCACGGCTTCCACAAGCTCTTTGGTTCTTTTGTCGCGCTTTTCTTTCGGCCATTTTTGCAAGCCCATTATAAATTCAACGTTCTCTTTCACTGAAAGAACAGGAATCAGATTGTAAGACTGAAACACAAAACCAATATTTCTCATTCTGAAATCGATACGTTCGGCAGATTTCAATCTCGAAACATCTACATTATTTATTATCACCTGACCGCTGCTGGGCAAATCCAAACCGCCAATCATGTTGAGCAATGTGGTTTTTCCCGAGCCCGACGGTCCGACAATGGCGGTAAATTCTCCTTTTTCAATTTCTAAATCAACACCGTTTACGGCATGAACCTTCACGGATGATTCGTTATATATTTTATGCAAATTTTTTATTTCAATAATTGTCATAATTTCTGTATTAATCTGTTTTTAAAGCTTCACTCGGATTTAATTTCAATGCCTTAATCGCAGGGTAAATTGCTGATAGAGCACCTGTCATAATTATCAATACTGCGATATTCAAATACAATAGATCAGGGATTTTCGGATAAACAAAAGTAGCAAAGCCCATAGCTTCCATTCCTTCACCAAAGGCTGAAAGGTCGATACCGGTATGCCCCGAAAAAGTAATAATGATTTTGCCCAACACCATGCCGAGAAGTCCGCCGGAAAACGTAAGCAAAATAGACTCAAACATAATCATGTTGAAGATTTTCTTTTTTGCCATTCCAATCGCCATCAACATTCCTATTTCTTTGGTGCGCTCCAACACTGCCATAAGCATTGTATTGATAATTCCAAAAGCAATGGCAGCAAGAATAATAATCATAAAGATATTAAAGAAGAACACCATCATCTCGGTCATCATGGATAATTCGGGCTGAATTTCCTTCCATGTTTGAGTACGTTCTTTTCCGCACAACGCTCCAATAGCATCTGCCGTACTCTCCAAAACATCATTGTCCGTTATACGAATCGAAATCCGATGACATTGCCCCTTAGGAATACCCGTTATTCGATACAGTTCATCAATATTCACAAAGGCATTCATTCCTTCAAACATATCGTTATTAATAGAATATATTCCGGCAATTCGAAAAGCCTCACTCACCTGATTGCTATCAACATCCATGAGAGAAATAATTACCTTGTTTCTGTTTTTGTAAACCCTCGACAAGTTCAGCAGATCATACTCCAAGTTCAGAGCGGCATTTTTTTCGAGCAAGGCTTCAATTCGATTTTTAAACACCTTTTCATTCGTAAAGCGTTTACCCACCAATGTTTTCAAAAAAGTCAAATCTTGCTCCGGAAAGCGTTTTTGCAAACTATCCAGATGCCAATCTCTGACGATGTAATGAATCAGGTTTAGTTTCCTCGCCATCTCTTCACCAATAAGAATTTTTTTCTTATTCAACTGCTCATAATCACCTGTTCCTTCGATGATTGACTTGTGAATCTTAGACACATTTCTCTCATTTTCAGGATCAATTCCTATAATTTGCAAGCCTGTGCGCTTAGAGGCGTGAGCTGCCATTCCCATTACTTGCAACTCATAACTCCAAGCTTCGACATGGCTTAGTGTATCTAATGTTTCTGACAATCTGTTAAGATCCTTTATGGTGTAAGCTGCTTCATAATTCTTCCTGAAATCGGGTTCACTTATTTCGACATGACTTAACTCGTAATCGAGAGCCGAATAAATACGTTGATCTGCCCACCCCGACATAAAAGCCATGATAAACAAACCACCGACAACTCCCAGTACGACAGAAAAAATCACCACGGCACTGCGTGTTTTATTTCTCCAAATATTCTTCCAAGCTGTTTTAACTATCATATATCTTAATATTTATCTCAGACATGGTCTGTTTCTTTAATCTTTTTAATTTTCAGAATAGGGTAAACAATGGCTATCGAAACGATAAGCACCACCACCAACGCCTGATTCCAATAATAATCGCCATACCACTGCATAGGCATTATCGGCTCAAAACCATAACCTTCAAAGGTTTTAGCCATTTCACCTTCTATCCTGATAGGATAATGATAGCCAAGATAAACGATCGGCACAGTAGCAAGAGCCCCCAGTACAATTCCAATGATCCCTAAAAAAAACATTTCGATTGCGACAACAATTGCCAATTTTGATTTTTGCATCCCGATAGCTACCAAAACACTAAATTCTCTTTTCCTTTCAGTAATCATCATCAGCACAGTTCCAAACACGCCAAAAGCAATTACCAGATACAAGACAAACAGCATGACCAATCCTCCGGCATTGTCCATTTCCAGTTGACTAACCATCAAGGCATTCAACTCTCTCCAGTCGCGAGCAATCAGCCCCTGCTCCGACAGTAAAGCATTCAATCGGGCGGTCGTTTCTTCAACAGCGGCATAGTCCTTATCAAGAGGTTCAACAATCAGCGAACTCAATATGGCATTATCGCCAACAAATAAGGCACACTGCTCACGAGTCATATAAATTGCAATATTGTCAATCTCAGGATTTGGGATTCTTACAATTCCTCGCACAGGATACTTCCCAACGGCTGTAACACCATGATAGCCCTGACCAAACAACACGATTGTATCTCCGGAATGCACTTTCAAAAACTTTGACAAGCGATCGGCAATCAAAACACCGTCATCATCCGTTTTCAAATAATCAGCTTTATATCCGGCATATTCTTCAACAAAAGGACGAATCATCTCGAAGTCATCGGCACTCATGCCCAAGTCTAAATCCAAAGCCGTGAGGGAAGCATAGCTTTTCCCTTCAAAAGATCGAAGCCGTTCGATTACTGATTCCGATGAAATTTTTTCCGCAAGCATGTCCAACACCGCTTTATCAAGTCTAAACTGAACAACTTTTTGATCAAGATGAGACATTTTGGCTTCCATTTCCGGGTCAATACCAACAACCATCGCCACTTTTGTTTGCACACCTTTCGCTGCCAATGCAAAAGTTTCGACATGAGGAATTAAAGTCTCCACATTTTCAATTTCCTGTATTTGTTTCAACAGTTCGGCATCCGGCAAAAAACTATTGTCAATAGTACGATCGTCCCAATACGCAATATCCTGAATCTGAATATATCCGGTATAAGCTTCGATGATACTCTTATACATGTGTCCATAAGCCCCGAGCTGGAAACTACGCATAACAATAGCGAAAAATACGGCAAAGAAAATAGAGGCAACAGTTATAAGTGTCCTCCTTTTATTTCTCCATAAATTTCGCCATGCCATTATAATAATTGACTTCATCCTATTCCTATTATTTTATTCGTTTCATTGCACTTTGAGAAAAGAAAGATTCCTTAATTGGGAAATCAAACTCCATTTCAATAAATTCAAGCGAAGTAAGGTTGCCCGGTTCTTCTTCGGGAATTATTTCATAACGAGTAGGAATTTTACGATTGCCCATTTGTTTTATATCGTAAGCATTTTCAGTATTTACAAGATAGTCATCTTCATCATAATATTCCGACTTCCACTTGTCAAAACCTTCTACCGTAATCCAAGTAATAATCTTCCCCCAGGCAATGGGCGCTTCTTCTTTCGGCAATAGTTCTATTTTGTAACACTCCTGATTGCGAACGACTTCCTTTCCCAACAATTTATGGTGATAGTCAAGAACTTCCGACGACTGTTGCACCAAATCGTCATTGGTAAAGTCAGAACCCATCCAGCTCTGCATCATCATTGATGGAGGAATCTTCACCATACGCTCAATCGAAGGCATCCAATTCCACATATCCTTTTTGCGTTTCAAAAACACCTGTCCTTTTTCTTTTGCCGGTGCCGTAATGTAAATCATTGAGAAATCAGAACCCTTAGTCCACACTTTCATACTCACCGTGCGTGTCCAGTCCGGTCTTTTTATGGTCATTTTCAAAAGCCCCTTGCTGCTTTTACCTTTGAACTTCTCCTCCGACTTTTGAATGATCTCCAAAGCCGTTAGCGACTGAGAACGTAGAGAATAAGTTAAGCTCACCAACACCCCAATAAACAAATATTTAATGATTTTCGTCTGCTTCATGTCTTTATAATTTTATAACCTAGCTTGCCATTTCTGTCCGCACAAATATTTTTTTTCACGAACCAATTCGTTAAAATTAAAAAAAAATCGACTTGAAGAGGTGATTTCTCAAAATAATTCTGACAATCCATAAGCCACGAAAAGAATCAAAAAGGATAAAGCTATTTATTCCCTATGAAAAGAAAGCAGAGAGAGAATTGCGAAAAAAGATGCCTTCACGTTTTTATCATCGCAATCAAAAGCAATGGAGTGTAGAGAAAAAGTTATCGATCTATAAACTTTCTTATTGACTCTTCGAGGTTCAAAGCGAAGGAAAAACAGATTCTTTCAGGTCAAAAAAAAACAAAAACGACAAAGCATTACACCCGGGGTGTAGGAATGGAAAAAAACCATGATAAGTCCTTTGGATATTTTAATGAATAACACTATCTTAGCGGACAATTGAGATATATCAGGAATGGGGATGGTTGTGAGTTGCGGATATAATAGGTATTGATGGTAATGAATGAAAAGAAGGTTAAAGAAAACACTAAAAAATAAATGAAAAAAATTTTTATTTCATACAGTCATTCTAATAGTAAAGAAGTTGATAAAATTGAAAAATACATAAAAGGGAATTTTAACGTTTCAGTAGAAAGAGATATTAATAAAGTCAAACCCTTGGAGAGTCTTAAAGCATTTATGCAATCAATAAGACATTCAGAAAAGGTAATTTGTATTCTAAGTCACGAATATTTAATTTCTGACAGTTGTATGTATGAAGTAACGGAATTAATAAGAGATGATTCATTAAGAGAACCTTTTTTAGCTAAAGTAATACCTGTTATTGTTTCATCTAAAGCAAAACCATTTAAAATAACAAAATGGGATAAACAAAATGAATACTTAGAATATTGGTTAAATCAATCTATTGATGCTGAGAATTATATTAAATCATTAGAGAATAAGAAAAAAGATAGTACGTATCAAGCAACTTTCTTTACATTGATGAATCGAGCGACTGAAAGAATAAAAATTACTAATGGTATCGCAGAATCTTTAGATACATTTTTAACTGGAATTTGTGCTCAACTATATTTTAATTATTACAGTTTAATAGAATCTAAGTACTCTTTACTTTATGATGTGCTAATTGAAAATTTTGAACCAAAAAAAAATAAGGTAATAAAGCCTAAAAACAATTTTTCAAAAGAAACACTTCAAAAGATAATTGATAGAATTAAACCCAAATCATATTCAGACCCAAATAATCCAGAATTCCCTTACGATAAACCAAAATTTCCAGCTACTGATACTAAAGAATATAAAATAAATGGAAAAACGATTTTAATTAAAGATGAAAGCACAAACCCAACAGGAACTCATAAAGATAGAATGGCTTGGGAAATATTACTTTATTACAAAAGAAAGTTACAAAGTTTAGTAAATAGCGAAAAAGAAATACTAACAATTCCTAACCTTTCTATGATTTCTTCAGGTTCTTCTGCATTGGCTATTCAATCATTATTGAATAAATTCGGCTTACCACCTTTAAAAGTTCTAATCAAAAATGGCTTTGAACAATCAGTTTATGAAAAACTAACAAATGCAGGCAGTATACTCTATATTGAAGACCTTACAATAAAAAAACTTAAAAGAGAAGATGTTTTAAGAATAACAGAAAATAAAAATGGAATTGAAGTATCGTTTAGAGATGCTATTGACCCTACTCATATTGAATATTATGACTGGATGTCGTACGAAATACTAAACGAAAACCCTACAACCGTAATTGTTCCTTTTGGTAGTGGTGAATTATTTACAAATATAATGAACGTTAATCGCAAAGAAGTCCTTTTAGATATTAAGGATAAAAGATTTATAGGCGATATTAATATTCTTAAAAATTGTAAATTTTTTGGAATTACAACCACAAACCCTAACTCAAAATACTTTAAACTTTGCTCATATTTCTTTAACTGTAATCAATACAACAGGGAACAGATGGAAATGTATAAACGATTAGATACGTGTCATCCTGATTCTAAAGTTGTAGACATTTCAGATGACACATTTCAAAAAGCTAAAGAATTATGTGATCAACTGAATTTGAAAACTGAAAACTCAAGTTTAGCTGGTTTTGCTTTCTATTTAGAAAATGAAGAATTATTTAAAAACGAAAAGAGAATTTTGATTGTAAACACTGGACAGACTAAAAAAGTACCACCACCAACAACGTATGTAAAAAATAGTGGCTTAAGTACATAAACAAAATGAATTGTATAAATTTATTTATGTCATAAATCGAAAAATTAGTGCTTAAAATCCTCTACTGCTCATACACTGCGACCATTGGTAATAACAAGAATAGAAACACATGGAATATCAATTAGGAATAATATCATCAGATTTTATAGGAAGACCTATTATAAAAGAGTATGATTGGGAAAGTAAAGAATTACTAAAAAGTATTGAGAAAAAAGGAGTCTTGACATTATTTATAGACCCTACAAAACTTTTCATTGAATTATTAGATGATGAGATTGTCTTGTTTTATAATCATATTACAGAAGATGGGTACGATACATTAATAAATATTTCAGACTTAAAAGCCATACTCGTTAGGAGAACTCGAGGTTTTTCAGATCAAATATATGATGCTATAGATCTTCTTAAGAATTGGGCTCCAGAAACAAAAATTTATGATTCGCCCGTTTCATTTAATAGACCATTGTCAAAAATAACAAGTTTTCAGAAAAGATTTGGGAAATTTAAACAACCAAGATCAATTATTATACCTGATAATAAAATACCAAAATCATTACCTTTAAATTTTCCAATAATAGCTAAACCTAGTCACGGTTGGAGAGGATATGATGTAAAAAAATGTTCTAATTTTGATGAGTTAAAATCATACTTTGAGAACTATGACAGAAGTTTAGGTTATGGGATTATTTTACAAGAAAAAATAGACACTAGTGAAGAGTATCGGGTTTTAGTTATAAATGGAAAAGCAGTAGATTTAGTTCATAAATCTAATCCTAGATCTGATACAAATAATGCAGCAGGAGGTGCTCATTTTACAAAAAGAAAAACAAAAAAAGAAGGTGAACTTAAAGAAATAGCTGAGAAATGTGCCCAAACTCAAAACCTTACATTTGCAGGGGTTGATTTGACCATCAATAATGGAAATGTTTATGTTATAGAATGTAATAGAAACCCAGAATTTAAAGCTTTTAGTCATGCTACAAGAATAAATGTAGCAGATAAGATAATAGAATTCCTAATTTCTGATTCACAATTAGACACACAAAGTAACAAAGATTTGTTAGAGGAACTTAAACGGTTAAGTGCAACAGAAGAAGAATTGATCATTATAAAATCTTTTGAAGAGAATTTTAGAACCTTAGAAAAGTATGTGAACGAGGAATTAACTACTTTTAAAGAAGAATTGACAGATATAAAGAAGGCTCTTAGAAAAGATATTGCTGAGAATCAAGTTAGAGACAAGGGAAAGTTAGGAAAAAATATAAGTACTGTCTTGGGAGAAATCTATCAAAAAACTGTTTTAGGTTTATATGATAAAGTAGCAAGTAGTAGCGTTGATATTTTAACAAACAAAATTAGTGAGTTGATCAAAAATATTGAGTGATACTGCATATGCACCATAATGAGTAACGTATAGAACCTAAAGCGGAGAAATTTAAACCTGAATACGCATTGAAAGGTAGTTCGCTTTTTTCAGAAGTATCACCACACCTATTTTTCAGCAAGTCTCAAAATTATATACAATAGCTGCCCTACGGGACGGCAACGATACACACTCCCCCATATTCCCAATTGAAAGTATGCTGTGAAAGCAATAATAAAATAGCTGATTTTTCTAAATCGAAAAAATTTTTTTGAGAAAATTTATAGCACCTTACCAACGATATTCCTTCAGAAAACAGCACTAAGCGAGTCTTTTCTAAAAAAGTAAGGCACTTAAACAAAGAAACTTAAACCATCCCGAAGTAAAAATCATTTCACTAAATTCCTAAACTTAAAAGTTGGAGTTTGTCCTTGTGTTTTTTATCAGACACTTAAAAAGTAATTTTTTTTCAAACTCGAAATAGGGGTTTTTGAAAAATCTGCGTCTTATGAGTGTAACAAGATAAAAACATAATTAACGTATAAAAATTTAAAAAAATGAAAACAATTGCAAAAACAACAGTAATTTTAGTAGTATTTATTTTAGGAACTCTAACTACAAAAGCACAAAGTGAATATGAAACAAAAAAACATGAAATCAGACCATTTTATGGAACAGCTTATGCAACAAGTTTTTCTGATATTTTTGCAAAAACACTTTCCAATGGATTACTTGGAATAGCACAAAAAACAGAAACTACTACTTTTGGAATGGCAGGATTAGGGTATCGTTATCATATTAACAGACTCGGATTAGGTTTAGATTTAGGATATTCTACAGCAAATGAAAACTTATTCAAAAAAGAAGAAGATACAAAACCATTTGAAACAAACAAAATTAAGAGGTTTTTCATTATGCCAACAGTATCGTTTTCCTATTATAAAAGAAATGTTATTGATTTGTATTGGGCAGTCAGTGCAGGAGCGATATACGAAACCACAAAGAAAGATGTTAAAAGCGATGATCCCGAAAACAAAACGATTATTGCCTATCAAGTCACTCCAATTGGTCTAAGAATCGGAAAGGGATTTATAGGAGGATTTTTAGAATTAGGATACGGACAAAAGGGTATAATTAATACAGGTATAAGCTTTAAATTTTAATACAAATTATTCCATAAAAAATACCCGGAAGAATATTTTTCCGGGTATTTCTACAAAAAAACATTCTAATTTTACACTATATTTGCTCTATCAAAGCTATAAAAATGACCAAGGTTAAAGATTTCCAAATTTTATTTTATTCAATGTACCCTTCACTTTGCCAACAAGCAAAAAAATATATTGCAAACCAAGCTGTTTGTGAAGATATTGTACAAGAATGCTTTATAAAATATTGGAAAGTTTGCGAGCAAGAAATGCAGATAAATAACCCGTCCTCTTATTTAAATACAGCGGTCAAAAATAGTTGTATAAATTATTTGAGGAAAGAAAAAATAAATGAAGACATTGAAAACGCTAAGCTACAGACATTAATAGCAGAAGACGATGCTGATATGGTTTCCATTGATGAAATGGAAATCATAAAACAAGCATTGGCTTTGCTTCCGGACAAATGCAGACAAATATTTGAACTTAGTAAAATTCAAAACAAAAGTTACAAAGAAATAGCTAAAACACTTGAAATATCTATCAAAACCGTTGAAAACCAAATGGGAAAAGCTCTAAAAATAATGCGTCAATTTGTAAAAGACAACCCTCAATATTTCTCTGTAATTTTTACAATATTATACAACTTATTTTTCATTCAAAAATAAAATCGCCATGCTTTCAAACAACAATTCAGACATCAACATTATATTAGCAAAACATTTTGCAAAAGAATCACTATTACCTGATGAAATTGAACAACTTGAACAATGGAAAAAAGAAAATAGCGAGGAATACACACGCTTAAAAAAATTGATTAACAACACTACAGCAACACCTATCGAGGTAGATACAGATAAAGCGTGGAAAAAAGTTTTAGAAAAAAAACAGAACAGAAAAACCAAAACAAAAGTTTTTAAGTTGCGACCTAATTTTATTTTATACGGTGTTGCAGCCTCTGTATTAATTTTAACAATCTCTTGGACTTGGTTTTATTTTTTCCAGGCTTCTTTCAAAGAATATAACAACACAAATATGGTTGCCAAAACGTATACGCTTCCCGACAATTCAACGGTTACACTAAATTACAACACATGTCTTCGATATTACACCAAAGACAAGACTATGCGTAAAACAAAATTACTATCGGGCGAAGCTTTTTTCAGCATACAACCCAACAAACAAAAACCCTTTATCATAGCAACAAAAAATGCAAAAATAGAGGTAGTGGGTACTTCTTTTAATGTTAAAACCAATATTGAAGAAACAGAAGTATCAGTAAAAACAGGAATAGTTTCTCTTTCGAATAACAAAGACAAGAGCATCACTTTAACATACGGTGAGCAAGGCATCGTAAACTCGAATACCATTACTAAAGCAAAGTTGAAAAATGAAAATTATATAGCATGGAAAAACCGGAAATTAATTCTAAAAAATATTTCACTTTATGATGCAGTAAACGAATTGGAAGATTATTTCCACATAAAAATAATTGTGCCGAAAAGTTGTAAGAATTGTTATTTCACCACGACTTTCACCACCGAATCTTTGTATGAGGCGTTGAATGAAATTAAGACCCTTACTCATATCGAATATAAAATTAAAGAAAATCAAGTAACTTTTTCTTGTGCAAATTGTGAGTGATGCGTTGGATATACTGTTTTTTTTTCGTTATTATTTCAATAGTTGCAGCAAAAGCACAACACCATGATTTTCTGCAAAAAGAAATTGAACTATCCGAACAAAATTATAGTTTACAACAAGTCTTTAAAAAGTTAGAGGAACAAAACATTATAACAGCTTACAATTCCAAAAAGATAGGACTGGACAAATCTGTCAAATTTCCTTTTAAAGAAAGCACTATTTCAAACTTACTTAAATTTTTGGAAGAAAATCATGCAATCACTTCCAAAGTAAAAGTCAATAAAATTATTTTTACAAAATCAGAAGAAAGCTACACCATTAGTGGTTTTATAAGAGAACACGGAAGTGGTGAAACATTGGCAGGCGCAAATATTTTAGTAAATCCAAATTACGGAACTTTTTCAAATACATACGGTTTTTATAGTATCACACTTCCCGAAGGAAAATATCAAATCAACATAAGCTATATTGGCTATATTTCAAAAAAACAAACTTTTATTCTGAATCAGGACACCCGACTTGATATTGACTTAAAAGCATCTTCTCAACAACTTCCGGAAGTTATCATTGAACCGCAGAAAAACTCAATCAACAAAACCGAATTTAACCGTATAAATCTGGATAAAACAAATCTCACACCGATCATCTTCGGAACGGATGATGCTATTAAACGTCTGCAAATGATACCCGGAACAGGCGGTGGCATTACCGGTTTTTCTGACATTGCAGTGCGAGGAGGAAATGTTCATGAAAACCTTGTACTTTTAGATGGCGTTCCGGTATATAACTACAACCATTTCCCCGGCATTTTATCGGTATTTAACACTGACGCTTTAAAAAGCATTGATTTTTATAAAGGACAATTTCCCGCACGCTATACCGGACGACTTTCTTCGGTAACGGATATTAAAATGCGAGAAGGAAATATGCAAACTTACCACATTGGGGGAAACATTGATTTAGCAACATTATCAATATTTGTAGAAGGTCCGATTATTAAAAATAAAGCCTCATTTATTGCCAGTGGAAGAAGAAGCTGGATTGATGGGCTTACCGGAATAGGCAATAGCGAGGAAGGTTTTGATTTTCATTTACAAGACATAAATCTAAAAGCCAATTATTCACCAACGAAAGACGATCGGGTTTACCTGAGTTTTTACAGTGGAATAGATAAATTGGGAAGCGACAAGAATATAGAAGAAATAGAAACGCTTTCATGGGACAACAACATAATAGCACTCAGGTGGAATCATATTTTCTCAAATAAACTATTTAGCAATACTTTATTGTATTTCAGTGATTTTAATAATGTTACCAAATCTGTTGCCGAATCTTGGTCGGATAAAGCTGTAATTACTAATAAATACACACTAAAGGAGTTTAACGGTTCTACGTTTTTTGAATATTATGAAGATCGGTATCAGCTCAGTTTCGGATCAGGAATTCAAAAAAATGTTTTCAAACTCCCCTTAACAGAAACCCCGAACAACAACAACAACAAGATGTCTGTATGGCAGTGGAAATCGTATATAGAAAATAAAATAAATCTTAATTCTAACATTTACTGTAATGTAGGATTAAATTACATTTTTTATCACTATAACGAAATGAAAAAACACTTTTTCCAACCTCGGATAAACTTAAATTACAGCATAAACAACAACTCAAACATATCGGTAAGTTTTTCTGAAATGTATCAGTTTATTCACCAATTAGGCAGCTATAATATTAACCTTCCTTATGCTTTTCGATTGCCGGCATCTGAAACATTTTCACCCGGCATTTCCAGACTTTACGAGTTAAAATATATTTCAAAATTACGTCAACAAAAAGATATAATTTCAGTTTCCTTGTATTACAAACAACAAAAAAATATATTACGATACAAACCCGGACAAGATATTTTCAACGAACAACTAGCCGATGATTGGAAGGATCAAGTTTTAAAAGGAAAACGAAAAATACGTGGTTTAGAAATATCATACTATGCTGATTTATCGCCGCTTCAAATAAATTTTTCGTATACTTATTCTAAAAATAAGGAGCAATTTCCAACGATAAATAATCATCAATATTATCGTAATGCTTTAACTCCAAAACATATTTTCATATTCACAGCAGAATATTCTTTCAATAAAAAACACAGCATATCCACAATAGCCGGATACAACACCGGACGCTATATGAGTATTCCGATTTATGAAATTGAAAGTATCGACGATGCTGTAAATCATATTATTTCAGACAATCAAAGTTATGTGTATGGAAAAATTAATGATTTTCAATTAAACGATAATTATCACGTAGATTTTGGATATACATTTCAAACAAATGAAACCAAAAACGGAAAACATATTTTTAGGCTGGGAGTTAACAATTTGTTTGGAAAACTTGCTCCTTTTCGTGTTACGGCAAATATTTATGACAAGAAATTAAACATTCAAGAGGTGTCTTTTCCCTCACCTATACCATATATTAGTTATACCTTTAAATTTTAAACAAAATGCGCAAACTCCCCTATCTATTATTATTAATTTGCTATTTTAGTTCTTGCAGTAAAGAATATACCCCATCTCCACAACAAGAAAAAGATGTTCCTGTTATTTTAGGAGAAATTACCCCTAACAAACCGATTGACATAATTTTAACAAATGCTAAAAACATTACTTCTCCCAACTATGTGAGTTCCGAAAAATTTAGTAATGTCGTTCTTTTAGATAGCAACGAAAACAACCTTGATACGCTCACATTTCAGGAGAATAATTATTGGAAGTCAAACTATAAAGTTCAACCGAATGAGAATTACACACTACAATTTCAATATAAAAACAACAAGATAAATGCAAAAACTAAAATTCCTTCTTCTTTTTATGCTGAAATTCTTGAACAAGAAACACTTTCTAACGACACATTACTACTCAAACTAACAATAGAAGATGTTTCTGATGATTCTTTTTATGTAGTTGAATGTTGGCAATATGCCAATAATAATTATTCAAAACTTTCATTTTTAAATAATGATAAATTTACAGATAACAATAAATATCACGAACTATATTCACCATATAAGCGACTATTTTTCAAAACTTCTATTCCCCGACAAATTACATTAAAGATTATAACTGATCCCTATTCAATAAGCTCAGAAGATAAATTTATTGAGATTAGAGTAAAAAATGTAAATTACAACTATTATGAATATCTCTACAATTACGAACATCAACTTCAGGATGAAGAATTTTACCTTCCAAACAATAATAAATATTTAGGAGTGTTAGGTGGTTCTTACAATATAATTTTAAAGACCAATTATTTACACGATACTACCCCACAAATTACTGACATTATTCCTATAAAGAGGATGCCAACTACCTTGTAAAGTATATTTTTTCGCGAAAACATGTGCGTTTGCCCTAATGATAAGCTTTTATTATTATTTCATTTTCCGTATCTTTGCAAGAAGTATAAATAACTACATTACAACAAATTAGACCAACAAAGCATAAAATATTCATTACAATAAAAAACTTGCTACACCATTTATGCACGACCGTTAGTTAGAATTAAAAAAGATAAATTATGGCAAGACCAAAAACAAAAAAAGACTTAATCGAAGTGTCAAATTTGAACTTTGACAAACTTTGGGAAATTATTGATTCTTTTACTGAAAAAGAATTTTCGACAGAATTTGATTTCTCGGCAAATCCAAAATTAAAAGAAGCGCATTGGACACGAGATAAAAATGTCAGAGACCTGCTAATTCATTTATATGAATGGCATCAGTTATTGATAAATTGGATGACTAAAAATAAAACCGGAGAGAATGTCTCTTTTTTACCGAAACCCTACACATTTAAGAATATAGCGGAAATGAATGTGAAGTTTTGGGAAAAACATCAAAACACATCTTATGAACAAGCCGTTACAATGCTTAAAAAAAGTCATAATGAAGTGATGGAAATAATAGAAACTTTTAGTAACGAAGAGTTGTTTACAAACAAGTATTTTAATTGGAGCGGAACGACTAGTGTAGGGAGTTATTGTGTCTCTTCCACATCAAGTCATTATGATTGGGCAATAAAGAAATTGAAAAAACACAAGAAAAACGTTTGCTAACACACCGGAACTATGAGCAGAGCGGAGCACCCGGGATGTAATTCCGGGTGGACTACTCCCCGACCTCAGAAGTAATCTATGCACCTCTACTACGCATGCAGGACACACACAATCAATAAGAATTTCTGACTTCAGTTGAACACCGCCCCCCAAACACTGTTATCTTAGCATATTAAACAACACGAAATATGTCAGAACACGTAGTACTTGTAGATAAAGACAATAACGACATTGGAACAATGGAAAAAATGGAGGCTCACGTAAAAGGGGTGCTCCACAGAGCATTTTCAGCATTTATTTTTACAAAAAACAATGAATTAATTCTTCAACAACGAGCATTCTCGAAATACCATTCTCCCGGACTTTGGACGAACACCTGTTGTAGCCATCCGCGAAAAGGTGAAAGTGCCACGGAAGCAGGAAAACGAAGAATGACCGAAGAACTGGGCTTTACAACAGAGCTTTCTGAAGCTTTTACCTTTATTTATTATTCCGATAAAGTGGGAAACGACCTCATCGAACACGAATTGGATCATGTATTGATTGGTCGATATGACGGTAACTTTGACCTAAATCCCGAAGAAGTAGCAGCCACAAAAACCATGAAACTTGAAGACATTCAAGATGATATAAAAAACAATCCGGAAAATTATACGGTTTGGTTCAAAATAGTATTTGAAGAGTTCATGGAATATGTTTCCAAAAACAATATCTTGTAACAGACACAAAAAAACACCCAAAAAATTTAGAAATACGTTTTTTGGGTGTTCAAATTATGTACTGCCTCCGTCTGTGAGGAAATCTGTACAAGCAAATGCTATTTGTTTCCACTCCGAGAATAAGGAGTCAAGTCCTGCGTAGCAAACTCTCCTTTTAAATATTTATAATATCCTGCAACAGCAATCATTGCCGCATTGTCGGTACTATGGGCTAATTTCGGAATAAATATTTCCCAACCATATTGATTTTGAGCATTTATCATTGCCTGACGCAATCCTGAGTTTGCCGACACTCCACCGGCAATAGCAACACGTTTGATGCCCGTTTGCTTCACTGCCTTCATTAGCTTTTTCATGAGAATATCAATAATAGTTTCCTGAACAGAAGCACAAAGATCAAACTTATTCTCCTCAATAAAGTTGTCATTTTCTTTTAATTGATCCCGAAGAAAATACAGAATGGAAGTTTTCAAGCCACTAAAACTAAAATTCAAATCAGGAATATTTGGTCTCGGAAAAGCAAAAGCTTTAGGATTTCCTTCACGAGCATATTTATCAATCAAAGGACCTCCGGGGTACGGAATACTCATAATTTTTGCAGTTTTATCAAAAGCTTCACCGGCAGCATCATCAATGGTTTGACCAATCACTTCCATATCGAAATAGTCTTTCATAATAACAATCTGAGTGTGTCCACCACTCACCAACAGACATAAAAAGGGAAAGCTTGGCAATTCCTTTTGTTCTCCCGGCTCAACCAAGAAGTGCGCCAACACGTGAGCTTCCATGTGATCAACTTCCACCATCGGAATGCCTGATGCCAACGAAAAAGATTTTGCAAACGAAGTACCTACAAGCAAAGACCCTAACAACCCCGGACCTCGCGTAAAGGCTACCGCAGCCAGCTCATTCTTTGTTATTCCGGCTTCGTCCAAAGCATTGTGGATTACCGGAATAATATTTTGCTGATGGGCTCTGGATGCCAACTCAGGGACAACTCCCCCATATTTTTCATGAACCTGCTGATTCGCAATAATATTCGACAAAACAACATTCCCTTGTAAAACCGCTGCGGACGTATCATCACAAGAAGACTCTATACCTAATATATATTCACTCATAACTATTATTTGACCGACAAATTTACTACATTTTTATGAATCTCCTTCCGCACGAATCATCCACAAACAGCCTCCTTTCAGACAACATCTAAGACAAATATCGAATGCCCTTGCCTTCTTCTTTACAAATTGTATTTTTACACAAAAAATTTAAACAATGTCCATACGTTTTATTTTATTGGCAATAATCGCTCTAACAATTAGCGCGTGCACTCCAAAACATCAACAAAAAAAACCGATTTCAGTTGAATGGGAATTGCTTGAAAACAATTACGAAAACAAAGCCTTATGTCTCTCAAAATTAGAGCTTATCAATCACAGCAACAAAACATTTAAGGATTACAAGATCTACTTCAATTTTTGTAGATTTATTCACCCCTCGCCGGATGCGCCATTCTCTGTAAATCACATCAATGGAGATTTTTTCACTATAAAAAATAACGGGAAACCTTGGAAACAAGGAGATACCATAAAAATAGAATTGGTATCAGATTACTGGGCAATAAAAAACAGCGATGCTCCTTCCGGTTTTTACCTCATTGATGCTAACGACACCGTAAACATTGGAGAACCGCAGATTAAACCATTTACGAAAAGCAAACAAATAAACAGATCCAAAGATGACATAATGGCTCTTGAAACGCCTGAGCTTGCCTATAAGAGAAATGCAAAATATGAAGAAGCAAGCAACACGCATCCTTTTATTCCAAGCCCCAAGTCGTATAACTACACGCACGACACCTTCACATTAAATGCGCTCACCCATTACGAGTGCGACAATGATTTTGTACAAGAAGCTGATCTGCTGCAAAAAACAATTAAAAAATATTGCAACATAAACATTAAAGAAGGAAATTCCGAGAATATGATTTTGTTGAAAAAAGTTAAAAACACAACACTCCCTCAAGAGTGGTATTCCATAAGCATTAGCAACAAACAAATCCTTCTGGAAGCCGGAGATAAAGCCGGCATTATCAACGCCATCCACTCGCTGACAGCATACGCATTTCATGCAAAGACACCGGAAAATAAAAATATCAACTTTCCCGGAATTACGGTGAAGGACTATCCTGATTTTACCTATCGAGGAATGCACATTGATATTGCAAGAAATTTTCTCGAATTAAAAGATTTGAAAAAAATTGTTGATGCCATGTCCATTTACAAACTAAACAAGTTGCATCTTCATTTTTGCGACGATGAAGCATGGAGGATTCAAATTGAAGGACTTCCGGAGTTAACAACAGTTGGTGCTTTCAGAGCTCATAGCGATGATCCCACAACAATGCTCCCACACTTTGGAAGCGGACCTTATGCTGAAAAAGAACCGAGCAAAGCTTATTACACAAAAGAAGATTTCATTTCGCTGATTGCGTATTGCAAAGATAGAAACATAAGCATCATCCCTGAATTGGACATACCCGGACATGCTCGTGCGGCAATAGTTGCGATGCAACAACGCTACAAAAACTACCTCGAAAAAGGGGATCGCCAAGCTGCGGAAGAATACTTATTGAGCGACCCGAATGACGCTTCGACCTACCGATCTGTTCAAAATTTTAACGACAACGTGGTAAATCCTGCGATGGAATCTGTGTACCGATTTATTGGAAAAGTGTGCGATGAACTGCTTTGGTGCTACACACAGGCAAATGTAAAAGCAGAGATGATACACATTGGCGGAGATGAAGTTCCGGAAGGTGTGTGGGAACACTCACCAGAAGTGGAAAAACTAAAAGCCACGAATAAAAAAATACGCAAGCGCGAAGACATTGATTACTACTTTAAAAAAAGGGTAGCGGCTATCTTAAAAGACCACAAGTTGAACATTGGCGGTTGGGAAGAAACGGTTCTGACAACGGAAAAGAAAACAAAAAAAATTGATC
>PDWJ01002332.1_pt1 | contig 20506 bp, 20 predicted proteins | sample 1430881 | NCBI WGS metagenome assembly PDWJ01 (sample SAMN01162460, study PRJNA174530) | Oral metagenome, whole genome shotgun sequencing project. | biome: Marine environment; feature: Marine mammal; material: Swab sample of the gingival sulcus; isolation source: swab sample of gingival sulcus... | reverse complement strand
CCAATGACATCGTCTGATTTAACTGTCAAAATTTCCTGTAGTGTATGAGCGGCACCATATGCTTCTAGTGCCCAAACTTCCATTTCGCCAAAGCGCTGACCGCCAAATTGTGCCTTGCCGCCAAGCGGCTGCTGTGTCACCAGCGAATAAGGGCCGGTTGAACGTGCATGTAATTTATCATCTACTAAATGGTGCAGTTTTAACATATACATATAGCCAACCGTCACCTTGTTGTCGAGCAGTTGTCCGGTGCGACCGTCGCGAATGTTAAGTCTGCCATCACGCGGATAACCAGCTTCTTCCAACAAGTCCATAATCTGGTGCTCTTTAGCGCCATCAAAGACCGGTGAAGCAATATACCAACCAAATTTTTTGGCAGCCAAGCCAAGGTGAACTTCTAGTACCTGGCCAATATTCATACGTGACGGCACGCCCAGCGGATTGAGGACGACCTGAATTGGCGTACCATCATCTAAGAACGGCATATCTTCTATCGGTAATATCTTTGAAATAACACCCTTATTGCCGTGGCGACCAGCCATTTTATCGCCGACGTTAATCTTACGCTTCTTGGCGATGTAAACGCGTACCAATTCGTTGACGCCAGGTGATAATTCATCGCCATTTTCACGCGTAAACACTTTAACGTCGACCACGATGCCGTTTTCGCCATGTGGTACGCGCAGTGAGGTATCCCTAACTTCACGTGCCTTTTCACCAAAAATGGCGCGCAACAGGCGTTCCTCGGCAGTTAGTTCGGTTTCACCCTTTGGCGTTACTTTACCGACTAATATGTCATTTGGATTAACCTCGGCACCAATTCTGATAACGCCGCGGTCATCTAAATTCTTTAAAGCCTCATCGCCAATATTCGGTATATCGCGCGTTATTTCTTCAGGACCCAGCTTAGTGTCGCGCGCTTCGGCCTCGTATTCTTCAATGTGAATCGATGACAAAACGTCATCTTTTACCAATTCTTCGCTTAGCAGAATGGCGTCTTCATAGTTATAGCCTTCCCAGGTCATAAAGGCTACCAGTAAGTTGGCGCCTAAGGCAATCTCGCCTAAATCGGTCGATGGGCCGTCGGCGATAACTTCATCGCATTTAATGCTATCGCCCTTGTTGACCAGCGGGTGCTGATTGATACACGTTCCCTGATTGGAACGTTTGAATTTAAGCAGCGAGTAATTGTCTTTTTGGCCATCTGCCCGGCTGACGACAATTTCACGCGAGGTGACCTTTTCGACTACGCCGTCGGCCACTGCTCTAACGATAGCGCCCGAATCGAGTCCAGCTAAATATTCCATGCCGGTACCGATCATCGGCGCCTGCGAAGTAACCAGCGGCACAGCTTGACGCTGCATACTGGAACCCATCAGCGCACGAGTCGCCTCATCATTTTCCAAGAAGGGAATCATTGAAGTGGCAACCGAAATCATTTGTTGCGCTGAAACTTCCATGTAATCAACTTCTTCAATTGAGTATTCTTTAATTTCATCACGATAACGACCAACCACGCGCTGATTGATAAAATTGCCATCTTTGTCAATTGGTTCACTGGCCGGAACGACCACCGAACGCGCTTCAACATCAGCCGTAATATAGTGAATTTCGTCAGTTACGCGATGATTTTCACCGTCGACCACACGATAAGGCGATTCAATAAAGCCGTACTGATTAACGCGCGCATAGATGCTGAGGTAACCAATTAGACCGATATTGGGGCCTTCTGGTGTATTGATGGTACACATTCTGCCGTAATGCGAATGGTGTACGTCGCGCACCTCAAAACCGGCGCGCTCGCGCGACAGACCGCCCGGACCCAGTGCTGACAAACGTCGTTTGTTAGTCAGCTCTGCCACCGGATTAGTCTGGTCCATAAACTGTGACAGCTGCGAACTGCCAAAGAATTCTTTGATGGCGGCAGCGACCGGCCTGATATTGATGAGTGCCTGTGGCGTAATCGATTCCATATCCTGAACCGTCATGCGCTCGCGTACAACGCGTTCCATGCGTGACAAGCCGATTCTAAACTGATTTTGTAACAATTCACCAACCGAGCGAATGCGACGGTTACCGAGATGGTCAATATCATCAACATCACCAACACCATGCGCCAAATTAAACAAATAGCTCATTGTGGCAATGATGTCGTCAATCAAGATATGCTTTGGAATCAGTTGACTCTTTCGCTCGACGACCAAACGACGTCGTTCGTCAAGGTTGTCTGTTTCGTCAAGTATCTCACGCAATGCCGGATAGTAAACTTTGCGATCGATTTTTAAATCCCCTAAATCGATAAATGCTGCAATGTCGACAAAATGGTTACCGATAATTTTAACCACCTTGTCATCCTTTCCGTAAACCAAAATGTCCTTTAGGCCGGAATCGTCAATCAAAAGCGCCATTTTACGTGAAATGCGTGCATCTTTTTCAACGATTATTTCACCAGTCGTAGGGTGAATAATATCCTCAACCGCAACATGACCTTCTGCGCGTTCAGAAATTGACAATTTGCGAGCAAACTTGTAACGACCAACTTTTGCCAAGTCGTATCGCTTAGGGTCAAAAAAGAGTGAATTCAACAAGCTCTTGGCACTTTCAACGGCAGGTGGTTCACCGGGACGTAATTTTTTATATACTTCTAGTAGGCCCTCTTCATATGTTGAGGTATTATCTTTTTCTAAAGTTTTTAATAGGCGTTCGTCTTCACCAAACAATTCAATAATTTGGCTATTACTACCAAAACCAAGCGCCTTGATAAGCACCGTAATTGGCAATTTTCTAGTTCTGTCAATTCGTACTGAAACAATACTATTTGAATCAGTTTCATATTCTAACCAAGCACCGCGGTTGGGAATAACGGTTGTCGAGAACAGTTCCGTACCGTATTTATCTTTTTCCGAAGCGTAGTAAGGACCAGGTGAGCGAATTAACTGTGATACGATGACGCGCTCAGCACCATTGATAATAAATGTACCTTTTTCGGTCATCAAGGGAAAATCGCCCATAAAGACGCGCTGCTCTTTTACTTCGCCCGTCTCTTTGTTGATAAAGCGCAACTGAACCTTTAGTGGTACAGCATAGTTGACATCGCGCTCTTTACATTCCTCAACATCGTATTTAGGCGTCATTTCCAATTCGTAATCACAGAATTCTAAAATTAAATTTTCGGTGTAATCCTGAATTGGCGAAATATCTTGGAAGGCTTCCATCAAGCCCTCGCGCAAAAACCATTGATATGATTCTAGCTGAATTTCAATGAGATTAGGCGGTTGAATGACTTGATCAACATTAGAAAATGACACCCTTTCCCGCTTACCTAACTTTACCGCTTGCGGCATTTAATTCACCCCTTGTCTAATAATGTCAGATTTCTTACAACGCTGCTGTAAAATCTGATACGGCAATTAGTTCAAAAAATTAATAAAAATTTAATATGTATGAAATAAATCCTGAAACCCTTGAAATAACTGACTTTTGTCTGATTGTATACTACTATTAAAAAGGTAAAAATGACAAAAAAAGACAATATCCCATACTTATCGCATTTTAGTATCATACCATGCAAAAAACGATGAGTCAAGTCTTAATTATCATCTTTTTAAAAAAGAAAACGAGTCTTAGTCAAAATGATTAAGACTCGTTTTATGGAATTCGTGCATTAAACTACTTCATTTCTACTTCAGCGCCAGCTTCTTCTAACTGCTTAACAATATCTTCAGCTTCAGCTTTTTCGATGCCTTCTTTGATGGCGCTCGGTGCTTCGTCAACCAAGGCTTTAGCTTCTTTTAAGCCAAGACCTGTAATGCCGCGAACGACTTTGATGACATTGATTTTCTTAGCGCCAGCTGACTTTAAGACGACGTCAAATTCAGTTTGTTCTTCGGCCGCTGCTGCACCACCTGCTGCTGCACCACCCGCTGCCACCATAGCAACCGGAGCTGCGGCAGAAACGCCAAATTCTTCTTCACAAGCTTTAACCAGCTCGTTTAATTCCAAAACAGTCATTTCCTTAATTGCTTCAATAATTTGATCTTTAGTCATGGTTTTTACCTCCAATAATTAATTTTACACACTAATTCTTTTGCTCTGCGACATTCGCCAACAAATAAGTAAAGTTTGCAATTGGCGAGTTGATACTTCTGACAAATCGTCCAACGAAGTTTTCGGTGCTAACCGTTCTAAGAAACTGAGCAATCAATTCATCACGGCTCGGAATTGAAGCAATTTGTTCAACGCCTTTAACATCGAAATAAACGCCCTCAATAACACCCGATTTAACTTCTAATTTGGCGATGTCTTCAGCGGCTTTTTTAGATACTTTGGCCGCCACCGCCGGATCGTCATAGCCAAAAATAATGGCATTCGGTCCAACTAAATCCTTGTTAATGTCTTCAAACGGCGTACCTGCCGTTGCCAACTTGACGAGGTTGTTCTTGTAAACCTTATACTCGACGCCAGCTTCGCGACATTTGTTGCGCAGCTCTGTTACTTGCTCGACATTAATACCCATATAGTCGACCAATATCATCGCCTGAGCACGGTCTAACTTTTCCTTGATCTCGGAAACAACTGCTTTTTTGAGATCTAAGTTTTTAGACATTCGTCCACCTCCTTCTTTCTGATTTATTGCGATAAAATACCTCTTTGTCAAAGACAAAGAGGTAGGATCAACACGTCATTGAGCCAGCCTCGGTAGGAAATTAAGCCATTGGCACCTACTGTCTTTGGTTGGTATTTTATCTTATTGCCATACTATCTTAACGGATAATAGGCATATTGTCAATGCTTTTTGAGCTCAACTGCTCATTTATGCTATAATTTAGCGGCATTTAGTCTAACGCCCGGCGTCATCGTGCGCGATAGCGTTACACTCTTCAGGTATGTACCTTTTGCCGAAGCTGGTTTAGCCTTTATAATCGCCTCCATCAGAGCTTTAATATTTTCACTGAGCTGTTCTTTAGAAAACGACATCTTGCCGACCGGACAGTGTACGATATTTTGCTTGTCCAAACGATACTCAACCTTACCAGCTTTAATATCCTTAACGGCCTTTGCAATATCAAAGGTTACCGTGCCGGACTTAGGGTTAGGCATTAATCCTTTCGGTCCCAAGACGCGGCCAAGGCGTCCAATCACACCCATCATATCAGGCGTCGCAACGATAACGTCAAAGTCAAACCAGTTTTCCTTTTGAATTTTCTCAGTCATGTCCTCAGCGCCGACAAAATCTGCTCCTGCCTCTTGCGCTTCGGTTACCTTTTCGCCTTTAGCGATAACTAACACTTTTTTTGATTTACCCGTACCATGCGGTAAAACAATCGCACCTCTGACCTGTTGGTCGGCATGGCGACCATCGACGCCAAGGCGCGCGTGCAATTCGACGGTTTCGTCAAATTTTGCACCTTTAAAGCCAATTAACACATCGAGTGCCGCGTCTAAATCATAGGCTTCTTGATGGTCAAATGACTTTAGGTTCTCTGCTCTTCTTTTACTCACTTTAGCCATATTACCTCCTCTGTGGTGCGGTGGCAAGCCTTCCACAATTCTTTTAACTACGTTAATCTTTTACTACAATACCCATGCTGCGCGCTGTGCCGGCAATCATTGAAATTGCTGCGTCTTCACTAGCCGCATTTAAATCTGCCTTTTTCATTTCGGCAATTTCTCTCAATTGATCGCGTGTAACAGTCGCAACTTTATTGGTATGCGGTACACCCGAACCCTTTTCAATATCCGCTGCTTTTAGCAACAATGTCGCTGCTGGCGGCGTCTTGGTGATGAATGAGAACGAACGATCCTGATAGACAGTGATGATGGTCGGAATTACATAACCCATTTTGTCTTGTGTTCGCGCATTAAATTCCTTACAAAACTGCATAATGTTGACACCGTGCTGACCAAGTGCTGGTCCAACTGGCGGTGCCGGCGTTGCCGCTCCAGCCTGTAACTGAATTTTAATCATGCCACTCACTTTCTTAGCCATATCACACCTCCTCTACTATAACTTTAATATCTGATGATATTCTAATTCAACCGGTGTTTCGCGGCCGAACATATTGATTTTAACCTTAATCGTCTGATTATGGGTGTCAATTTCAAATACTTCACCGGAAAAACCTTCGAACGGCCCCGAGGTCACCTTGACACTCTGGCCGATTTCGATGTCCATTTCGATAATCTTCTTTTCTAAGCCCATAGCATACACTTCATAATCGGTCAAGGCAACAGGCTTAGATGCGGGACCGACAAAGCCGGTAACGCCACGTGTGTTTCTGACGACATACCATGACTCATCAGTCATAAACATTTTGACGATGGCATAACCGGGGTAAATTTTTCTAGACTTTACTTTCTTTTTGCCATTCTTGATTTCGGTCACTTCTTCAGTTGGTACGGCAACTTCCAGTATAATATCTTGCATGCCTCTGTTTTCGACGATTTTTTCGATATTTGCCTTCACCTTATTTTCGTGGCCGGAGTACGTGTGCACGACATACCACTTGGCTTCAGACGAATCATAGTTTGCCATGTGGCACACCTCCTTTAAATCACCTCAATCAAGAATTTGATTAGATTTCTAAACGCAAAATCCGCTATCCAAATAAAGAGCGTCGCAAAAAAGCAAAACACCAAAACAACGATAACATAGTTAATCAATTCACTTTTAGTTGGCCAAATTACTTTTTTGAGCTCTTTGACAACACCCTTAAAGTAGTTTCCGCTAGATTTTTTGTTAACTGCTTTTGAGTTTGAATTCATTTTAAACTCCTCTTAACTATTTCGTTTCTTTGTGTGCTGTATGCTTTTTGCAGAAACGACAGTACTTTTTCATTTCAATCCGATCCGGCGTGTTTTTCTTGTTTTTGGTCGTATTATAATTTCGCTGTTTGCAGTCTGTACACGCTAAAGTAATCTTTACTCGCATTTATCGACACCCCCTACATTTATATCGTTTAAAGTGGCACATAAAAACCGCCACCCTAAATTGACGTCACTAAATCAATTTATCACGATGACACCCTGCTGTCAAGTAAATTCACCGTATTTAAGCATTTATTTGCAATATAAAAAGCCCCCGCTCAGGAGTTGACTTAATTATACACATTTTTGAGCCAAATGTAAAGAAAAAAGGTTTGTTAGCTTAAATTTTAGTTTTTTTGTAATTTTTCTGAATTTAGTAAAAAAAATGCAAAATAAGGTTGATTTTTTGCTCTTTTATTGTTAAAATAATATCAAACTTTAATAAAAAGGAGGTATCTATGAGTATTATTGAACAATTAATTGGCATCATTAATTCATTTGTTTGGGGACCAATTATCATCGTTTTTCTAGTTGGTACCGGCCTATTACTAAGTTTAGGCACACGTATTATTCAGTTTAGAAAGATGGGTTACGCTTTCAAACTGCTGTTTTCTAAGGAAAACATGGGCGAAGGTGACATCACGCCATTTCAAGCCCTAATGACTTCTCTAGCCGCCACAATCGGTACTGGTAATATCGCCGGCGTTGCCGGCGCAATTGCCTCAGGTGGTCCCGGTGCGGTATTCTGGATGTGGATAACCGCTGCCGTTGGCGGTGCCACCAAATACGGCGAAGCACTATTAGCTGTAAAATACCGCATAACCAATCAAGATGGCGAAAAATCGGGCGGCCCAATGTATTATATCAAAAACGGTATTGCCGAAAAATACGGCGGAAACTGGGCCTGGCTCGGTTGGCTATTCGCCCTATTTGGTGTCTTTGCATCATTTGGTATCGGCAATATGTCACAATCGAACTCAATCGCCTCTTCGCTACAAACAACGCTAAATATTCCACCGATATTCACCGGCGTTGTAATCGCAGTCGTTGTCGGCTTTGTCATTATCGGCGGCATTAAGAGCATCGGCCGGGTAACCGAAAAAATTGTGCCGTTTATGGCGATTATTTACGTTGTTGGTGCTTTGATTATAATCTTTAAGAATGGTGCAATGATTGGAACCGCATTCGGCATGATTTTTGGCAACGCCTTCTCCGCCAAAGCGGTTGGCGGCGGTCTGTTTGGTACGGTTATTCGCTATGGTGTCGCGCGCGGTGTTTTCTCTAATGAAGCTGGCTTAGGTTCAGCGCCAATCGCCCACGCCGCATCACAAAATGACGACCCCGTAAAGCAAGGCATCATTGCTTCTTTGGGTTCCTTCTTAGACACTATCGTCGTCTGTACAATGACTGCACTTGTCATCTTGACATCCGGACTAGTAAAGATTAACAGTAGCGGTTTAATGGAAATCACTGATAATCTAACAGGCGCGCCACTCACCACCTCGGCCTTTCAAGCATCGTTTGGCACCTTTGGTGGAATTATTGTCAGCTTTGGCCTAATATTCTTTGCCTTTTCGACAATTATTGGTTGGTTCTACTATGGTAGTAAATGTCTCGAATACTTAGCTGGTGTCAAAGCAATTATGATCTATAAATTTATCTTTGTAGCAATGGTATTCTTTGGCGCCTTTTATAAATCGGATATCGTCTGGAGTTTGTCCGACACTTTTAATGGCGCAATGGCGATACCAAACTTAATTGCACTGCTATTGCTAGCGCCAGTTATCTTTAGCATGACAAAAGATTACGAAAAGAAAGCCCAAAATTAGAAAGCTTATGACTAAAGCCCCTTTCATAGAGGGGCTTTAGTCTTTGAATTTTTCGATTTCAATTCGCCTACTTATTCCGCTTCGCGAAATTGACAATAAATATCCTTTTTGTACATATGATAAAGCGCATAGACTGAAGCAAGCGGTGCAACGAAAAGACTAATTAGCAGACAGCCCAAGCCCCAACCGATCAACTGACCAAGACTTGGCAGTAGAAACGGAATACTAAACTGTGCGGCAATGTGTAAGCCGTAAAAAACGAGCGACAAATAGCCGCAGCCTACACCGAATGATGCACCAGCCAAACTTATTATTGATGCCTCTTTGATTGCCAATTGATTGAGCTGTGTGCGCTTGGCACCCAGTATACCTAATGTAGCAAACTCTTTCTTGCGTTCGCGTAAAATCATCGTAAAAACCAAAGCCAAAACGACTATAACCAATAGCCAAATTAGACCAATTGCCATTTTTATAATACTCAATATAAACAGTAGATTCGACGACAAATTATTGACAAACTTTTTGCTAAACATGCCAAAGATGCCGTCAGAGGCGTGCTGGCGATTGATTTGTCGCGCAACTTTTTCCGATTGATAACCCGGTTTTAGTTTGATCAACAGCGTCGAAACCAATTCATCATTTTGCGCTGTTATCTGTGTTGCCGGCGGCAATTGCCTGATAATTTGCTGAGCAACTGTACGCGTCACAAAGACAGTTGCATCAAAAGCCATACCGGTTTCAGACAGGCGAGCGACAACTTGATAGTCCTTGCCATAGAAGCTAACAGTTTGGCCAATCGAAACATTTAACTCACTACCAACAATACACTGCTGATCGTTCAGTTGAAAATCACGCGGTTGATCCAACCAGGCTGATATTAAAAAATCATCAGTTGCATCAAAACCAATCATTTGCACCGGCTGACTGTAATAAGGTGTCATTTCTTGGCCAACATAGGTCTGCGCTGTAATTTGAGCAATGCCGTCAACATCATCTAATTCATTACGCGCACCATTCGGTAAATAAAATGGATTGGGCGACCCCTGTAAAAGCACACTGGCTATTTTAGCCTCGTGTCCCGCCGGCACCGCCATGACGTCAGCCCCCAAACGATTGGCTAGTGTACTGAGGCCGCGTTCCAAACCAATTGTCAACAAAGTACCACTTAATAGGCTAAAACTAAGCAGTGCGACTAACAGCATTAAGCCGACACTGCGGGCCGGCTTTTTAACGATATTCTTAATGACAAGATAATTAATACCAATTTTACGCATGTTTCTCCATAGATAGTCTAACGCGCTTTTTTAAGCGCCTCTTTAACGGCGATTTTAAACTCAATTAGCGATATACTGGCACCACTGACTGCCTCAACATCGTCAACATTTTGCGTTTCTATCAACATAGCCGGGTACTGTTGCATACCAGCGACCGCCTTCTGAGCGAGTTGATAATTTTTTTCGCCGGCATTTTTACCGTAGTTTTCGTCTTTTAAATTGCCCTGCTCGTCTTTGGCAATTAACTCGCAACTAATGATTTTATTATCCTTAATTGTCAAATTAACCGTCGTCGTTGAACCATTTTCTTCTGATGTATAAACGCCGCTAAAAGTGCCATCTTTTAACCCGCTGGAACAACCAATCGCCAGCACCAGCAACAGCGCTAAACCAACTATTAAAAATTTTTTCATTGTTTATCACCTCTCGTCTGATCTATATCCGCCACTATTTTACCATAATCCAGTATGATTTTGCGCTCTGCCACATCGCCCACTTCAGGGTCGTGTGTCACGACGATGATAGTCGCCCCCTCGGCATGTAGTTTTTTCAATATATCAATGACCATTTGTTCATTTTCTTCGTCAAGATTACCGGTCGGTTCATCAGCCAAAATGATTTCCGGCGAATTAATGAGCGCCCGCGCAATACAGACACGCTGCTGTTCGCCGCCCGATAGTTGACTGGGTAAATGCTTGGCGCGATCTTTTAGACCCACCTTGTCAAGCGCTTCAAGCGCCTCGTCATAATCCGGCATACTGTGATAATACTGTGCCACCATAACGTTTTCTACTGCATTTAAGTAGCTAATTAGGTGAAACTGTTGAAATATCAAGCCGATCTTATCACGCCTAATCACCGTCAAGGACTTGGCTTTTTCTTTCGAAATATCCTCGCCGTCGAGAATAACCTCACCAACCGATGGTAAATCCATACAGCCAATAATATTGATCATCGTCGTCTTGCCGGAACCGGATGGCCCCATAATGGCCAACCAATCACCTCGATTCACCGTTAGATTGATATCGTCGAGCGCTTTTAAACTGCCATATACCTTTGACACGCCCTTTAATTCGAGTAGTTTTTTATCCTCTGTCACATTATTCCCCTTTCAAAACGATTGCCGGGTGAATGTCGAGCACCTTTCTAATCGGCCAAATACTCGCCAAAGCGGTTATTACCGCCGACACAAAAATGGTAACCGGTATTAGATAAAATTGAAAATTAATCGCCCGTCCAAACACACTCAAACTTACTTGTTGGGCAAATTCAAACCCTAAGAATACGCCGAGTGAGCCACCCAGCACGCCAAGTACAATGCTTTCGCCTATAAACTCGCGAACAATCAAATGATTTTGGGCGCCAAGCGCTTTTTTTAAGCCAATTTCTTTACGTCGTTCCAATACCATCGCCATCATGGTAGTCGATACCGAAATCATCGTGATAATCAAAACGATTACCGTTACGATATAAACCAAAGCCTGTAACTTGCCAAGCACCTGGTCTTGTGATTGCGTGACACGTCTGACCGGTCGCGCCAACAAATTGTCATCAGCCGCCGTTAAATCAGCTGCGATCGTATCTAATTCGCTGCGATCGGCCTCAATACTACTCTCTATCATATCACAAAAATCACCGCCATTAATTAAATTATTTAAGCTATCAATTGGTATAAAAATAAATTCTTCTTCAGCACCACCGGTCGTCACGATACCGACAATTTGATATTTTTCATCAAAGTTCTCTTCGCCGAGGTCACGCGCTTTGTTCTGTTCAGCTGAAGCATCTTGCGATGAAGCAGTTGCTTTTTTATCGTACTTAACACCTTGCACGCGAATGGTATCGCCAACCACCAGATCAAGTTTTTGGGCAATGGCCTTACCAATCATCACTTTACCAGTGTCATCATTGGTCAGCCAACGTCCGTCGATATACCAAAACGGGCTATTCTTTTCGGCCTGTTCTAAATCAGTGCCGGTTAATATATAAGGTTGTTCATTCACCTTGGTGGTATGATAGCGATAAGGCGCCATGCCGACAATGCGCTGTTCACCAATCGTTTGCTTAATCTGTGTTAATTTATCGAGCGCAATGATATTATCACCACTCGGTAAAATTGCCAAATTAGCACCATAAGAACGAAATTCTCTGCCCAATTGGCGCGGAATATCATAATAAATCGTAACTAAACCCGATAAGATCGTCGCGCCAATTGCAATTGCCAACAGCGCAATTAGCATGCGTGCTTTGCGACGCCATATCGAACTAAAAATCATCTTGAAAAAAACGCGTTTTTTTGTCATATCAGCCTACTTTCCGTGCAACACTTCGGTTGGCTTTAGTTGTAATAAATAGCGAATTGCCGGAATGCTGCCGATTACCGTCATGACGACGACGATGACCGCTACGATCGGAATGACCATTTGAGCAATTTCTATCGTCGATCCAAACACGCTGCGTGCAATGACTTGTGCAAAACCAAGCCCGACAAAGTAGCCCATCACTCCCCCAATTAAACCGGTGATTAAAACCTCGGTTAAAACCACTAAAATAATTGGCAAATCAAGCGCACCAATCGCTTTTAAAAGCCCAATCTCTTGGCTGCGTTCCATCACGCTTGCCGTCACCAGATTGCTAATCGCCAAAGCGCTACCAACCGATGACAAAATGGTAATCAACGTCATCAAAAGCGACACTTTATTGAGAATCGTACCTTCGCTTTCCGCCACTTGTCTAACCGGTTTAACTACACTGTCAGTGATAACTTCCTGTATTTGGTGACAAATTGCACTAACATAAGCCGTACAATACCATGTTTCGTATTCAGTCGGCGTTAGCGAATTGGGATTGCGCGCCGCTTTTTTGGCCAGCTCATTATCGGGCGTCGTCAATGCCGAGACTTCTAAACGGGTAATTTTCCCCGCCAAGCCATTTAGCAATTGAGCCGTTTGTAAGGTTGTCACTATCGCGTCATCATCGCGCCCACCATCGGTATAAATGCCCTTAATGGTGACCTGCTTACTTTGCTCACTTCCCACCAAAGTAAGTTGATCGCCGACTTCAAGTCCATTTTTACCCGCCAATAAAGCGCCCACCATCACGGCATCATCATCATTCTGTTCTAGCCATTCGCCGCGTAAATCGTACTGCCACCAATTGCGTAAACGCTGCATGCCGCTATCGACCGGTTCACCGGTTGGCAGTTTTTTCTTAATTTGCACCCAAGTGCCGATAATGCGAACCTGCTCGTCAAGCTGCTCAACGGTTGCTGAACTCTCTAAAAATGGTGCAAAATCAACGATGTTATAGCCCCAAAAAATTTCTTTTATTTTAAATATTTCATCTTCTTTAAGATATTTATCCGCAACATCTAAGCCATATAAATCGCCCAATAGCGAAGCATCCTTTGGCATAACGGTAATGTTAGCACCATAAACTTTAAGCTCTCGATTGACTTTATCGCCAATACCGAGCATGACGTTCATCATTGCCGTCGATAGCGAAATGCCCAACATGATGGTCAACGCAATCATAATCATTTTCTTTTTTTGGCGCAACAGCGTCTTGATCACCATTCGAATAAACATGGCAGTTACCTAAACCTTTTTTCTTCGCGAATTAATTCATTGACATCGATATAGATTTTCTGATTGGCTATTTCGTAGGGAAACGGTATCGGGTTACAACCGCCTTTAAAGCCGATCGTCGCCTTATTCATAACGACATCACAACGCTTACAAACAACATCGTCTCCGCGTTCAAAATAACCGGCAATACCACATATTTCACAGGCATCAAGTCCGACGCCATAAGATTCGCCGCGCGGTTTTTTTACGGCGATAAATTTGACATTATAGCCATTTGGCGTGATGTAACTAAAGCGATGCAAATGGCCATCAGCCAATGTTTCTAGCGGTATTATAATAATATTTTCTTCCATTTGATAAGGTTCAGCTGGCGCCAATTCAACTTCTTTTGTTTCATAATAGCGCACCACCGTTAAGGTTAACACGCTAAGTAATAGACAAATTGCCAATTCAGCCGCCCAGCGCCGCCTATTTCTAAGTAACGCCTTGCGTTTACGTTTTAGAGCGGCATTTTTAAATGTGCCAACCACTTTACGATTATGCCAATATACATCAAACAAAGCGACAAAACAAACCGCCAATAAGAGGTAGATAATTTTGCGATAATGATTGTCACCGATAATCATCACCTGAAAGACAAAATCATTGAGCGCCACTAGCTTTAAACGCTGCAAAGACATCACCATTCTGATAAAATAGTCGCTACTGATTACTATAAAAATTATTAAACTATAGATAGTATAGCGCTTGCTATCGAGCTCTTTTAGCGTTTTATAAACACCCAGCGTCAACAGACCGGCTAAAGCGATGGCCAATAAAAAACCTATCACGCGCAACAAGGCCATTGTGCTAAAGCCATCTTCACCAAAGTAAACAAATTCGCCCGTCATTTTTAAGGCCTGTGGCATTAAATAGAAAAATACAGCCGTTACACTCGCCAATTGTAAACTAGTAATAATTTTACAAATTGCTTTATGACGCACTATACGTAACAGGCTAATCAAGACGATAAGCATTAAAATAATTGCAATAAATATAATTAAATAGCGGTTAAAAATAATTAATCTAACATTGGTTCCCTTTGGATCACTCAACCGATAAATATACTCTGCCGCGCCTAGCAACACGCCAAATAACGCCGACCATAACGGCAGACGTCGCTGTTGCAACAAATTTTGTTTTTCAAACGAAATAAAGACAATCCCCCATAAAACTGCGGCAATCGCCCATAAATCAATCCCATTTAGAAAAAATTTAAAAATAAGCTTCTCCTAAAAACTAGAAAACAGGCCCCCTAAAGAGGGCCTATAAACTATTGACAACTGACTAATTCATATTACTCGTTTTGCAATTGTTCGCCAGTGTAATCCCATTCGAACTCAGCTGTGTGAACCTTAAAGTATTCTTCAGCTTCTTGTTTTGCGGGAACACCTGTTTCTTCGTCGACGTGTAACAAATAGTCTGTCGGCGGCTCAATTGTCAACTTCAACACATACTGACCAACTGTCATGATGTCTTTTTTAATGTTAGCACCATAGTGCGGACCATCATCAGCGTTCATCGGCATAAAGCTACCCTCGGTAACCATGTTACCATCTTTGTCCATAACTTCATACTTAACAGTTAGATAAGCTGGCCAAATGTTGTCGCCAGAACCAAAACCATACTTAGCTGCATAGTCACTTTGCAAGTGAATATCAGCTTCTAAGTGCATGTCAGATTCTTCTTTAGTTGGATTCTTTCCAGCCGGAATCATATCGACCGGTTGGAAGTAAACAGCAGCAACGTTGAACGGACCAACTTTTTGCTCTGCGCCAATTTCGATTTCAACAAAGCCGCTTTCGCCTGGCTTTTCAGCTTCAGAATCAGCTGGTGCTTCAGTATCGGGAGCTTGTGCTTGCTCGGTTGTTTTTTCCGTTGTTGCTTCACTGTTTGTTTCACCACTACAGGCAACCATACTGATTGCCAACACCAAGATTAGTGCCATTGCTAATAATTTCTTATGCATATTTCCTCCTTACATCATTACATTATATTTCAACTGCCCTTGCAGTTAAAAACATTACTATTGGATTGCTTTTTTCGCCTTGCGCGAGGCGAGCATACTATTAATGATTAACCAAAGCGAAGCAATTGCCAACATAATTTGCGGAATTAAGGTCTCCGCTCTATTGTAAATATTTAGTATATCAATTTTTAGCCAAGCCAGCGCCGGAATAACGCTATGCCCGGAAATAACGCCAGCTTCACCTAATTCAATAACACCTTTACCCATAAAGGAAATACACATCAAGAATAATAGGATGCTGGTCGCCATAAAAAATGGCCTAATTGGTAACTTAACCGTAAAGTAGCGATAGAGGATGTAAATAATCGCTAAAACGATGACACCAACCACAATGCCAAGCGTAATATAAAGCGGATCGCTCATGCCACCACTAAAAGCTGCCTTGTAAAACAAGATTAATTCAGCACCTTCGCGAAGCACCGCTAAAAAAGCGGCAAATACTAAAGCGTTGGCGTTCTTTTTATCAATTGATTGCTCAACTTTTTGATTGATGTAATTCTGCCAAGCCTCTGCTTCCGATTTATGCAACATCCAGTGACTGACGTAGAATAAAACGGCAACGGCCAAGAACATCGTCCAGCCCTCAATCATCTCCTGCGCCACACCACTGCCACCAAGCAATAATTCAATGGCAACCGCCAATAAAATACTGCCGACAATACCGGCCAAAACACCCCAGTAGACATGTTTTTTTAAGTGATCGTTGCCGGTTTTAACCAAATAGGCAATAATTGCCACTATTACCAAAATAGCCTCAAGGCCTTCACGTAGTAACAATCCGAAAGTCGTTATAAAAGTCGCCCAATTACGATTATTGGGGTCGGCCTCGACGACTGTTGCAGCACTGGTCGGTTCAGTGTTATCCGCTTCATCAACCGCCGTCTGCTCAACCGCTAAATCTAAATAGCGCGGCCCGTCATCGCCGAACACCGCCATGCCGACATCGTCCGCGGAGTCCTTAGCGGCTACGCCATCTAGTACCATGGCATCGCGAAAGATCCGTAGTTTTAGCAGTTCAACATCGCGTAGCAACTGTTCCGCGGTAAAATCTTGATTGCCCAACAAACTGTGTTTAATTTCACTAAAAGACGATTCAATTAAATTGACGCGATCACGCGAAATGTAAACCATGACATTCTTTTCAAAGCCCTGCACTTCATAATAACCAAAGTAGGCATCATTCATATTTTGATAGGCGGCTTCGTATTGCTGGTTTTCAATATTGTCAATTGCCTTGTCAAATTCGAGACCCATATCGATGGCGACATCTTGCCATGTATCATATTTTTTCTTGGCAGCAAAGCTAAAACTGATAGCAAAGATTAGCAACAAAACGAGCGCCAACGCCAAATATCGTTTTATAATGAATCGATTTGTCACCTTGTTCCTCCAAAATAAATGATAGTGATAATCATCCTTTATCACTATCAGGTTATACACAGCCAGCCAAAATGTCAAGTATTTTTAATTAATATTTTTAATTTTTATGGTGATTATCTGAACATTCGCGACCGTCGCACAAAAATAAGTTACTAAAGCATTGTTATAAAAATGTCAACTTTGTCACTTTTCCCTCTCAACTTCAAACAAAACACTTGCAAAAGCACATCTTGTGTTTTATAATACTAAACATACTGTTTAATGTTATATTGATTGAGGGGGAGTTTTGGATATTGGTGAAAAGCTAAAACGCTTACGACTGGAGAATAACTTAACACAAGAAGAATTGGCATCGCGTTGTGACTTGTCAAAGGGTTTTATTTCATTAGTAGAACGCAACTTAACATCGCCCTCAATTGCCACACTGGTTGATATTTTAGAAGCATTGGGAACTGATCTGAGCATCTTCTTTAGTGAACAAAATGATGAAAAAATTGTCTTTTCACCGGAGGATATATTTGAAAAATGCGATGATGAGATCGGTCACCGCATTCGCTGGTTAATTAGCAATTCGCAAAAAAATAATATGGAACCGATTATCGTCGAAATTGCACCGCATGGCGTATTCGCCGATGAAGCCGCACACGAAGGCGAAGAATTTGGCTATGTATTAAGTGGCAAAATCGAATTAAGATTGGGCAAACGCGTTTACAAAATACATAAGGGCGAAAGTTATTATTTTAATTCGAATGATCAACATAAAATATCTAACCCATATAGCCGAAAGGCGATCATACTAACCGTCAGTACGCCGCCGAGTTTTTAGCCGGCTGTCAGTAGTCAAAGTTTTAGGGAGAACGCATGACTAAAATAATAGAAACCAAAAATCTTAATAAAATCTACGGCAGCGACCATGTTGTCAAAGACCTTAATATTTGGATTAAAGAAAATCAATTTTTGACACTACTCGGCCCAAGCGGCTGTGGTAAGACGACGACCTTACGTATGATCGGCGGTTTTGAAGCACCTACATCCGGTGATATTTTCTTTATGGGACAGCGCATTAATGACGTGCCGCCTTACCAGCGACAAATCAATACCGTTTTTCAGAAATACGCGCTGTTTCCTCACCTTAACGTCTACGACAACATCGCCTTTGGCTTAAAGATTAAAAAAGTTGATGAAAAGAAAATTGCCAAGGCGGTTGGTCGAATGCTTGAACTGGTCAATCTAAAAGGACTTGAGAAGCGCAAGGTTACAACGTTAAGCGGTGGCCAACAACAGCGTATTGCCATTGCGCGTGCCCTGATTAACGAGCCAAAAGTCTTGCTACTTGACGAACCGCTTGGTGCACTCGACCTAAAACTGCGCAAAGATATGCAATTAGAACTAAAGGAAATGCAGCAAGAAATCGGTATCACCTTTATATACGTTACGCATGATCAAGAAGAAGCGCTTACTATGTCCGATAAAATTATCATTATGAACCACGGTATTATTCAGCAAATCGGCACACCAATTGACATATATAACGAACCGGAAAACGCCTTTGTAGCCGACTTTATCGGCGAGTCAAATATTATCGATGCCACCATGTTAGATGATTACCGCGTTTCCTTTATCGACCGTGAATTTACTTGCGTCGACAAAGGGTTTGCCAAAAATGAAAAAGTACAAGTCGTTATCCGACCGGAAGATATTGTGCTTTCCAGTGAAAAAGGCGCTCTAATGGCCGAGGTAACCTCACTGGTCTTTAAGGGTGTCCACTATGAAATGTGGATTGAATTCGAGGGTGTTGAATGGCTGGTGCATTCGACAATTGCTAAACAAGTCGGCGAAATGGTTGCTGTTAGTTTTCAGCCGGAAGATATTCACGTAATGAAGAAGGCGGTAACTGATGAAGCGCTATAGTACGACTCCCTATTTAATTTGGATGACACTTTTTGTCGTTATTCCGATTGCCGTTATCGTTTTCTATGCCTTTACCAAAACCGAAAATGGCATCACATTTAGCACAGAGGCCATACAGCGACTGATCGACCCCGATGTGATGCAAATTATGTTGCGCTCATTTTGGTTAGCGTTGTTGGCGACGCTGCTTTGCCTACTAATTGGCTACCCTGTCGCCTATATGATGAGCAAGGCGACAGCGCGCAGTAAGCAAATGCTCGTGGTCTTAATCGTACTGCCGATGTGGATGAATTTTTTACTACGCACCTATGCCCTACAATATTTATTGGGTCCTACCGGCCTAATCAACAGCTTGATCACGGCGATCGGTTTCGCGCCGCTGCCGCTGCTATTTAATCAAGGGGCAGTGTTATTTGGCATGGTTTACAATTATATTCCCTTTATGATTTTACCGATTTACACTGTGATTAGCAAAATGGATAAACGCCTAATTGAAGCCGCCGAAGATCTGGGCGCCACCAAGCGTTTGGTCTTTCACCGCGTTATTCTGCCACTGTCGATGCCGGGCGTTTTATCGGGCATTACGATGACTTTTATGCCGGCTGTCAGCACCTTTGTCATTTCAGCATTGCTGGGTGGTGGCAAACAAGATTTAATTGGCAATTTGATTGAACGGCAGTTCACTTTACTATATGACTGGCACTTCGGCTCAATGCTATCATTTGTGCTCCTGTTATTAATTCTCTTGCTGATGAACGTTATCAACAAGCTGGATGATGCCAGCGAAGGCGGCCTACTATGAGCAAATATTTAGATAAATTATATAATACAACCGAAAATCGTCTATTTCAAAAAATGTATTTAGTACTATTCTACCTGATTCTCTATGCGCCAATCGCCGTTTTAATTGTCTTTTCATTTAACGACGGCAAGCGCAGTAAGTGGCAAGGTTTTACCCTAAAATGGTACAGTGAACTATTTAAAGATACCATGATTATGAAGGCGCTCTACTACACTTTGGCAGTCGCCCTGCTGGCAGCGGTTATCGCCACGATAATCGGCACGCTGGCTGCCTATGGCATCTTTAATTATCGTAAAAGATGGTTAAAACGCACCGTGTTACACCTCAACAATATACCAATACTAAACCCCGACATCGTTACCGGGGTTGCGCTGATGGTTTGGTTTGCGCTGTTGTTTAACAAATTATTGGGCGTTCGCAACGGCTTTTTAACGCTATTAATCGCTCATATTACCTTTTGTATTCCCTATGTAATACTGTCGGTATTGCCCAAGTTAAAACAGCTGCCAAAGGATACCGTTGAAGCGGCACTTGACCTAGGAGCAACCCCTTTTCAGGCCTTTTATAAAGTGGTTTTACCCGATATTATGCCCGGTATTATCTCCGGCGCAATGATTGCTTTCACACTATCTATCGACGACTTTGTGATCAGCTTTTTCACCACCGGTAGCGGTGTACAAAACCTGTCAATCGCCATTTTTGCAATGGCGCGCAAAGGAATCAGCCCAAAGGTTAACGCACTATCAGCGCTGATGTTTACAACCATTATCATTATGATGACCATTATCAATAAACGCACTAAAATTGAAAATATTTAGGGAGAAGAACGATGAAAAAAATAATTGCCA
>PDWJ01003756.1_pt1 | contig 20515 bp, 31 predicted proteins | sample 1430881 | NCBI WGS metagenome assembly PDWJ01 (sample SAMN01162460, study PRJNA174530) | Oral metagenome, whole genome shotgun sequencing project. | biome: Marine environment; feature: Marine mammal; material: Swab sample of the gingival sulcus; isolation source: swab sample of gingival sulcus... | reverse complement strand
TGTCCCTACGTAAAGAAATGAACGGACTGTGTGACACATGCCGATTTTCTCTCTTTTATTGTGGGTATTGACAGCAGAAGAGAGATCTTATTCATTAAATAAGTTAACATAATGTACATTATCGGACGTTACTGAAAATGCCACCCAAAAAAGGCGAATATCACAGAGAAACAGCCACAACACCTTAGTCAGACTCTATCGCCATTTTTACAGCCTTAGCAATGGCTCTGCCAAGTGGGAGAGGGACGCCATTCCCTATAACTTTATGTTTTCCTCGCAGAGTGAACGGCGAGTCACTCAGGAAATCTTCTGGGAGACCTTGCAGACGGATTGATTCTTTGAGGGCTGCTGCTGTTCTCCATCCAAGATTCCTGGGATTCCTTGCATCTTTACGCCTGTCTCCTGCTGTGTTTGGTTTTATGCCACCACTGGCACAAACCGTAGGAGACCATTCTATAGACTCGAAAACTTCAAACCGTATGAACCTTTTTAGTGCAATCGGAGTATCACCTTTTACGCCAAAAGAGAAGACTCGTTTACGTGATTGTTCCCCCCCAAACCACCGATTATTAAGCGTCATCGAAGAGATTGAGTAGTTTTTAATGGTTGGTGCTGGCGCTGCTGGGACATTTTCCATAAGGAACCAACCGGGTAATGCCGCGCCGACTACCCGTTCAAATTCAGGAATCAGGTTTTCGGCAACCTTATTCCCATTTGCTTCCACTAGATATCGCAAACGGGAAAAGGCCTGACATGGAGGGCCGCCAATAATGCCGTCAAATCGTCCGGCGGGAGGGTTGAACCGTCGTATGTCGCCACCCCATAAGAGATCGGGGCCGCGAACAACGGTAAATCCGCATTCCTCAAAGGCCATGTCAAGAAGTCCAATCCCAGGAAAGATACTTAACAAAAGCATGTGAGAGCGCTTCATTATGATGATATAATTTCCTTTTCTTCGCCTTTTAAGGCGAAAGTTATTTTTACCCAACTTAACATAATATCATTATGTTAAGTGAACTCTTGTTTGAGAAGCACTTTTACTGATTCCAGGAGCTTTTCAGCATCTTTAAGGCGTGTGAGTGTCCTGTCCAGCAGGACAACGCCTTCTTGTTGTTCACTACTCTGTGTCTCCCCCATCCTTTCACAGAGTGTGACCTGGGCCTGGGGCAGCACACACCGGTTGACTACCAGGACACGTTGACACCGAAAGCGCCCCCCTCCCATATCAGAGACAAGCAACAAATTCCCTTGTTCGTCAAGGGCGCAGGCCCCCGGCTGCGGGGGGCTGATTGTGTCGACCCTTTTGTTGGGGTGTATCTGTGAGGGTTCCCCGTCAAGAAGGCTTCTCGCCTCCCTGACTCCTGTTTTAATCATGATGCGGGGGTTCCCTGCTGTAGGGGAATACTCAAAGATTTCCCCAGGGAGGATTTCTCTAAATTTCATGTGATTTTATTCTTTTAGGTGTTTTCCTTCTGTCGCCCAGACGACATCTACGATTTCTTCATGTCGTTCGATCCAACATCTTAAATTGGGCTCTCTAAGTTTGTGCCTGCGACGCTGAAGAGATTTTTCGGCCTCTTCCTGGGTGTCTTCTGCCCATCCGTAATGCCGTTTCCCTTTAGCGTCCACAGTCACGAACACAAAAAAAATTTCATGCTCTTTGTGACCCATTGTTCCCCTCCTTTTCATCAGTTCAGTATAGATTCGGTCGGTTTACGGGGGAACGGATACACAACATTGTCTCGACTTGGCCCATTGTGATGTTTGAGCAAGGATTCAAGCTGCTTTTTTTATCGCCCGGGCCGATGAGCTTCTTGAGTGTCTTCTGGGCAGACTCTAACGGTCTAATAATACCAGTCTGCCCAGAGAGTTCGGCGAGGACTAAGGCGCTTGCAATGTCGCTTGCGATGTATGAAAGTTCTTCTTGAAGTGTTATCATTTGAATTTTTCAGAGGGGTTGCTATGGTGTCCATAGGCAACTTCTGACCCTGTAAGTTATTGGAGTAGCTTTTTCAGCGTGTCGATAAGTTGTATTTTTCGGCGATCGGTTCTCCGGTCGCCTTTTCGTCCTGTCTCAAACTGATCTATCAATTTCCTCTCAATATTTATTGCCAGCCCCCTTTTTATTGCGGCTTTATGCCGGTCTTTGCGTTTCATCGTGTTCCTCTAGATGAATGACATCTGTCGTAAATTCTCATTTTCGTTTTTTAATCGGCTTTTCTCTCGCCGGAGACTCGCAGCCTGGCGTTTGATGCGTTTGATTTCTTGCATCATCAGGTCGCGTTGCCGAGTTTCCGGCAAGTGCTCCAGATTTTGCACTGCCTGCCGGTTGGAAAACAGCAGGTCTCGTAGTTCTGTCTCAAAATATGTCATTATCGTTCATCCCCCGAATCACAATAATTGCCTCTACCGTTTATCCGAGCGGCGTGCATCCTGCCAGAAGCAGCAAGCAGACCGCGAGCGTGAGAAGATAAAACATGCGTGACCTCCTTATAATAGTATTTAGAGACCGCTAAAAGAATGAATACAACGTGACCCAAACACGGGGAAACCCGTGACCTGTGGCGGCAATTGGATCTGTATGGTGCGCTGCTCATCCCGTGCGGTCGCTGTCTGGCCGTGCGCCATCCGGGCGGATTACTTTGTGGTCTACGGTTGTGACCTGGCTGTCACGACGTTGTTGACTGGCGAGCTGCTGAGACGAGCAGAGAATCTTTCATGTTTACGTTTGTTAAAGCCGGCGGAGCTCCTGATGTCTCCGGACGCAGCTAACATGTGTAAATAAATCTTCCAGGGCGAGGGGGCTCTGTGAGCCCCGGTGTTGGGGAGAACACGCGCCCTGGAATTGTGTATCCCCCGAAAACGATTGATGTTTTGTGATTAACGTTACGTAGGGAAGTATTACAGAGGCGAAAACCTTCGTCAAGGAAAATGTTGGAAATACATCTACGTTATGATGCTTTATTGCCAACATGGGGGTTTTTGTTTGACAAAATGTAGTATTTTTAACTACATTATTAACAACATAAAGGAGGTCTTAAAGCCGTATGGAAAAAGATATTAGAAAAGAATTGGGAAATAAAGCTAAAGAACTTCGGCAGGCTGGAAACAAAACTCAGCAGGATCTGGCTGAGATAATAGGCGTTTATCGTGGTGACATTTCGACCTTTGAAAATCATGGCAGCAAATTAGGGATAGATAAAATAAACGCACTATTTGAGGCTCTCGGCTATTCGCTAGGCCCTGTAAAAAAAAACGAACCCGCCCCCTCAATGTAGATCTTGACGATATTGACGACATTGCGAATTTGCTAGAAAACCTAAACCACGAAACACTCTTTGACACAGAACAAGAGCATTCAATGTGGCAAACCCTCAAACAGAAAGTTCGCCACGTATTGGAGATTACTGACGGAGTGATTGACCAAATCCAGGAGGAAGAAGACTTACTGCGGGAACGGACAGCCCGGGAGCAAACAGAGTACCGTCAGGACAAACAGTATGAAACGTAACAGCCAGAAGTCAAAGCGTCGTTCGGTCTCGATAGTTTTCATAGCAAAGAATCACTTCACGCCAATACAAGCCGATGAATAACCATTCGTATTGAACGAGCGTGAAGCGGTAAAGCTCAGGCAGCGGAAACCCATGTTTCGCCATGTTCAGCCTGAAGAGTTCGTATTCAAAAATAAACAATGCTGTAAACGTGAGCACAATTCGAGAGTTGCGAGTTGCCTCGTTAATTACGAAACGCCAGATGAAAAGCGTGGCAATGCAGATCTGTAACAGGATGTGATAGTAGTGAAATGTGCTCATGTTGCACATCATACCACATTCTAAAAGTCGAAAAAAGGAAAAAAGAGTAAAAAGGAGGTTTTTCGATGAGACGAATCTTTTGGTCTATTATTGTTGCTGCTATTGCTGTACAATATACCGTGCAGACATTCCTGGAAAGTCTATTTTCTGGAGTCTCTCAACGGTTTATGCTCGTGCTCGGAACTCCGATATGGAGAATTGACGTACGGTATGCCCACTCTCCTTTAGGCTTTTTCCTGGGATGTCTTGCGGTTATAGCCTCGTTCTACGCTGGAGGATACGCTATCTCGTATTTGCTACAGCACTTTCGCCACACCCGAGATCATATCACCCGCCTTTATCACGTGTTGGCTTTTGTCCTTGTCTACATCGTTGTGTACGTCTTAGCTCTCGGGTTCGATGTTCCTCAGTATGCCCATCAACTATCTTTCGGTGAGACAGCAACGTGGGTATGTTCAGCGGTTGCTGCCTTCATCGGATCCTATGTGAGAAGGGGTGAAGCGTAATGGGACTTTTTAAATATTCACGAGCTCAACGTATCGAAAAAGCCCGACAAGATAAATACACGCTCTGGGCTGCCTGGATCGGTTTCGTTCTTATTACACTGTTCGACGGGTTCCATTGGTGGCTCCTACTGCTTGTTATTTTCTTATCCTTCCTTACCCCCTGGAGAGCCAAGCGTAGGTATTAAGCCGCTTCCCTATCAAGGCTGACAACATTATCAGCCTCAAAAGAGCTTGGAGTTTGCAAAGCGTTCGCCGTTCGCAAAAACTTGAGAATAAGCTCATAGTCGGCTTCGCGCTGTTTGCGAATTTTTGCGAACTCTTTCCTGGCCACGTCCAGCGAACTCCTCGTGGTTCGAACATGCGCCACCATCAACCCCACCAATCGATAGAGATCGCCCTCGTAATTCGTCAGCATTTCCGCCGTCAAACCCATCTCTGTCAGCACCGGCATGATGAGTAATTTGAAATGCCGGTACATTTGCGATTCTTCGATTTCGATTTCTTTCCCGCGATTATCGAACATTGTATACGTTTTCATCGTTCGATGTCCTCCTCGAATTGTTGCAAACATTCGGGTTTTAACGTCAGAAAACGCCCATCCCTGCGGCGTGAATATGTAAAATAGGCTTTCGCATGCGTCATAAATGCGCCATGAGGGCCACAAAACGATTTCATACTCGGCTCTACGCTGCCGTCTCCGAAAAAATCATGATGCCATGACGAAAACACGTCATACACTTCACTCATTTTCGTATTGTGCATTCTGAGAAACCGTTCCGGATCGGGTGTCGTGGTTGTCTTGAACGATGTTTGCTTGGTTTTGAAGAAATACATCTCCCAGAAGGCCGCCACTCGGTCATTGATAAACCGCACTTCTTCCTTCAGCTTCGCGACTGGCTCCGGCAAAAACTGTGAGACAGGGATCTTGTTCTGCCGGTAACAATAGGCCCGGTGTAACAAGATTCGGATAATGTGCGGGATGGTTTTAAACAGCTCGATCTCAAACTTCGGATCGAGCGGAAACGTATTTGGAAACGGGACCGGCAAAAAGCGCCGATACCATCCGAAGGAGCGGTCTTTCGATTGTATGAGACTATTTGTGCTCACAATAATCTTACCGGACGTATACGAATCGTGACTTGCCCCGCCCTTGTATTCGACCAGGGCTTTTTCGTCGCCGGTATAGTTTTTGATGAAGCTTGTCGCCCCCTCTGAAATAAAATGTGAGGAATCACGGCCAAGAATCAGATATTTCCCCTGAAACGTCGCATTGCTAAAGCGGTTGATGTGCTGCAAATCACAGCCGATCACTTTGTCGTCGCCAACAATTTTCTCTAGGAGTTTCAGGCAGGAACTTTTTCCGTTCCTGCCGGCTTCAAAGAAGTTCAACCACAAGTTTTCTTCGTTTGGATGGATGAACAGAAAATAGGCGAGCACATTACAGAACCAATCTGCAACGTCTTCCCCGACCCAATCCGTCAACACGTTCAGGAACGCGTTCTCTTGCTCCGGGTTGAGCTTTTCCGGTATCGAATGGGGCAAGGGATTCAAGACGAAATCATGGGGGCAGTACTGGCGAAGCTTGCCAGTCTGCAGGTCGAAGACGCCATTTTGAAAGCCGACGATGCGCGATCGGCATTCCCGGAACAGGTTGACGTCAATCACGCGCTCCGAATCTTCCAACAACGCCTGGGTCAAATTATTAATCGTTGAGGGAATGGCGAGCTTGAAAATGTCGCGCACCCTCATCTTGCATTCCTTCGCGCTCATTTCCTCAAAAAATCCCATATCCACTTGCTGAAAAATAGAGGTTTGTGTGTCGTTATGATACACTTTCCAGGTGATCTTCTCTTTCACGGCGGAAAGCATCTGGTCAAATGTCATGTCAGCCATAAACTCGTATCCTTTTTGTGTGTGTGACAGGAGCGCAAGGTTGAACTTCTCTTTTTAAAAAGATCGTAGATCTAAAACTCCTTAGAAGTTGACTCAACCCGGCATTCCGTCACACCCCCCCATGAGAGTAAGTGACGGCAGGACATTACCATCCGTCACCATCCGTCACCCATCCGACATGTGTGACGGATGAATGTCGGGTTGTGACGGGTCGGGTGTCGGGTTATAACGCCCTCTATCAGGGGCTTTGTGACGGAATGCCGGATAGAGGGCGTGTTCCTTAGAGTTTTTGCGTGATTTTTGAGTACAATAGAGACTCCCTGCATGATTTAACGCAGGGATAATGATGTGATTTGGGGATGGTAGAAAGAATACGCCTCTCGACAGAGAAACGCAAGAAAAATTTACGCCGAACGTTCTGTTAATGACACTGCCGCTTTCCAGGCCAGGGCATGCGCCCTTGATATGTCGCCTCTGGACGTACTTATATCAACTTCGACGTTCGGATCGGCGTGAAGATATTGGCTTAACTCCTGCGTGACCATCGCCGTAAATTGAATAACCTCTGCAACGGTTTTGAGGTCTTCTGCCGTCTCCGCGATGGTGTCCCGGACAATGTCCGCAATGTCTTCAAAAGTAACAGTCATACGTCCTCGATTTCGTCAGATTTGCGCCGATTCTTTGCGAGCAAGCGCAAGACATCCGACAGCTTTTTTTGTTCGTCTTTACTTCGAGTGTTGAGTGATGTCAACTCGTCCAACATCCTGACCATCATCTCGTTTCTGCCCTTCTGATAGTCGAAAAATTTCTTAACGGCCCCATTAATGACAATGTATTTGAGACTGAACATAATCAGCAGAACGAGCGGTATATAGAACAACATAGAATCAAATTGAGAGCTCCCAGGTTGCGGGAGCTTCTCGAAAACCTTGCTGTCCAGAAGCGTTTCAACGACGAAAATGATTTGCTCCTCTGTCAATGTTTACGACCTCGCAACCGGCGTGCCGAAAAAGGCGACAAGATCAGCGTGCGAAATACCATCGTTGACGCCGGAATAATCCGTGTCAGACATTGTATTTCCATAATCGCCCGCTGTATATTCATCTTGCAGCTCATCAACCTCTAGCAGGCTTGTTGCCACTGTCCGTACTTTTGCGATAAACGTATCTCTCTGTTGTTGTGTCATCGGTCGATCTCCTTATGCGAGTTTCCAAAATTCTGCGACTAAATAGACTTCGTCCCCCAGCGACAAGGCTCCTCCAAGCCCGTACTGCGTTCGAGCATTTTGGCAGGAGTGCCGAATCTCGAACGATTTAGGATTGGCTATTGTAAACTGTCCCTGCATGGTGACAAGTCTCTGACGCATATTCGGAGCCGACGACTGGACGCCGGAAACTGTCGTCACCACCGCCAGATCCGTGACGTTATACAATGAGAGGCGTTGATGTCCGACGTATCGCCCAACGGCCTGAGCCTGTACGCGATACGTTCCCGCCGCGAGCGACAATTGATGATTGAGTAAGCTGGCATGCCCTCCGGCGTCAAGCGTAATCTCCGTAATATCCCGGATATTGTCCCCTGCGACCGCATTTCCGCCGTGCGTCCCGGACGCCTTAACGTCTCTGACAAGAATATAATCAGGGATGGTAGGGGGATGACTATGTTCGGCAGGCGGGTAGCTGTCAGGCTTGTTCGCAATGTCATCCCACGAGACCGGCTCACTCGAATTGCCGCCGCCGTGTAGCTCCGAATTCTCGATATGCGCATCAATCAGCGCATGCGGGTAGAGCCCCGCCCCTTGTAAATGGCTGTGCTCGATTTCCGTGTCGAGCAAATGTTTTCCGCGTTCTGCTTCATGGGCGTCTAATTGCGCCTGCACAGCCCCCACAACCGCCGCTTGCAAGTCCTCAAACGTGATTTTCCCGGCTGATGTCTGCTGGAAAATGACCGGAAACAGCGTTGTCACAGCCGCTAATATGTCATCCTTACTGACATTGGAAATCTGGGCATCTGAGGGATATTCAATGTTTGCCATTATGAGCGAGGAAACACAACCGTATTCCCAAGAAACACAAGTCTATTCCCAAGAAAATACACGTCCGATCGTTGATAAAACTCTGTCATCAATTCGCGCCAGACGCGCTGGATGGTCGTGAGTTTCGGACGCGCCTTTAACGCCTGTAGTCTGTCATACATCCCGAACAACTCTGAGTCGTCAACCGAGTCCGGATCGGCGTCGAACACCGTCCGCAACAAATTGACTTCGGTTTCGATTTCGTCGAGCGTCGTCGCGCAGCCTGTCACATCCCGCGTGTCTGTCAGGCAGGTTTCCAGGTCGGCGATGAGCAGATTTTTTCGGACGTTCGTCATTCCGCAGCCTCAGCGCGTGCCTCGATAATCACATCGCTCATCGAGGTCAGCGACGGAACCTTGAGGTTCTGCAACATATCGATGGCCGTTACAATATCCGATGCACTGACGTTATCCGGGTTCGACACGTAAGCAGCGCGTAAGGCCGTTACCGCCGTCTCGATTTCCGATAACGCCGAAATGCCCGCCGCGTCTTTTGCGTCTATCAAGGCGCGTTCTGCGCTGGCGATCAGCAGATTCTTCTCTGTGATTGAAAGGGCCATTAGCCTACAATTTGTTTGAGTCGTCCGGCCCCTCCGTAGAGCCAGCCGTCAACAAACACCAGTTTCATTCCTGTTATTTTTGAGTAGATACGAGCGAGTTCAGCCCCGACGGCCTCCGTTATCCGGTAGCCTTTGTCTTCGACCGCTTCAAACATGCTCTCGACCGGAGCCGGAATTTTAAGCCAGACAGACGGATCGGCACTCGTATCGTCTACTGCCTGAAATTGAACCCTGGCATACCGTTCAACCGAGTTCGGGTGGGCTCCCTCTGCTGTATCGCCTGTCGATTCGACTTCGACATAATAGCAATCCGTAATCTTTGCGTCGGTATACGCCTTCAAGTCAATCGCCAGCCATTGTGCCTTAGCGAGCGAATTGACGTTTACCGGCACAAAATGCCGTTGCCCGTGTCGTTGATAGAGGAGGAGCCCGATCGTTGCCATGATTAAATGCTCTTGAAGAGCCGTTTTGCTTCCAAATAGCCGCGAATGAATTGCCAGTTCGTCCCGATTGCCGTATTGATCGCGGTGGCAATGGCTTCGCCTGTCGCCTGGATTACACGCGCTCCCTGGTCTTTTTTGCCTTCAAACATACTCTCGACCGGAGCCGGGATCTGAATCTTCCGAACCTTCGGTTTCCCGGTGGCTGCCAGATCGCGGAATTCGCAAACCGCCTTCGCCTCAACCGAATCAATATCTCCGGTTGACGGCGAGCCTCCGACGTTGATTTGCTCTGAGTACGATTCTTCTAAAATCGTCCCGTGTGTATAGTTGGCAATCGCCGTTCCGAACGTGACTAATGCTGCTAGATCAGCGCATCCATCAACGCTTATCGACGCCCGTTTGTCGTGCGTATCGAGTAATACAATTTTCCCAAAACCCATAGTGTCACCCCCTTTCTAGGGAGAAAAAGACAAGTCTCGCACACATTCAGCATCTCGAATCGTTAGACCGATTTGCTGGTCTTGTCAGATTTATAATGGCCCCGCACGAAGCGGGCAGTAATCCCTTTCGCGTCCCCGATAGCTGTCGCCAAAGCCGCCCCGACTGTATCGGAAATACGCAGTCCTTTATCGTCTTCTCCTTCAAAGTTTGACGACACCGGCGCTGGCAGCTTCATTGAAAAACTGCGTTTTGCCAATTCTGTGGCATCCTCATTCACAAAGTCGATATGGGCCTTCTGCTCGACAGCATCAAACAGGTTTTCCACGCCCGGAGTCCCCGCACTTGCGCTCACTTGCGACACAGTGACTTGGGTTCCTAACGCGAGAGAATACGGCGCTAAGGCAGTGGCCAACGCTGTGCAAGCGGCAATGTCCGCGACTTCGGAAAACTTCATACTCACATCTTTGTCGTACACGTCCCGAAACGTAATCGTTCCTAGCATGTCTATCACCTCCTTTGATTATGTAACTCCTGTCTTTGTCGAGAGTAACATCGCATTATCAACCTTTTTTGTCAAGAAGGTTGACAAGATTTGTATCGTATGATAGACACGTTACATATGTAACGAGAGGATAATAAACAGAGAGACAAAATAGCAAGAGGGACGGCCACCCATGTCAACATTAGGGCGAATATTTTTTCGAGATCAGTATGAGAATGAACGGGAAGTCTACCTTGTCGATGTCTTGTCGCTCAACCATCTTGACTCATATGCACAAGGGATTGTCGCCTATTCAACCGGAGATATTTTTAAGGTATGGTTTTGTTCTGATGGATATGTTGACTATATCCCGGAACGTCATGTTGTTGAAAACGTGTCTCCGCAAGAAATCGATGTGAATTATCCTGGAAGTGAAGACAGCGGCTTGACGTGTTGTGAAGTCTGTACATGCTACATGTTCCGAAGGACACCACCAGGCCGTAGAGCCATCACAATTCCCGCCCCCTTGCATTCCATCTTGAACGGGTGCGATTTAAAACCGGAAATAGGTGAGGACATTACAACCTTGTTTAACATGGCCGTGCTTGAGTCTGACCATATATATCGTAGCGGACATCTCATCACCCCGTATAACGGCGCTTAATCAACCAGGCTTGAGATTGGCCCATCATCGATTGTTTGTAAAAACCCGAAATCAATGACCTTCGGAGCTGGTTGTGTGGTTTGCTCTGGAATATCCGTTTCCGGCTGTACGGTTATCTCCTGGGCTTGTTTTTCCGTTGCGTTGACAATTAGGATCATATTTTGTATACTGTGCTCGTGCTGCACGATGATCTGACTCCGTAACTCGTAATTCTGCCGGGTTTGTTCCAGGGCAAGCAGAGCGTGGTTTTCGTCAGCAATTTTATTACAGAACTGCGTACCTGCCGAGTACATGCTTTTCAGCCAATCGTAGGCGATAAACCCCAATGAGACGACAAACCCCGCAATATCGTCAATATATCCTTCTAAAACCTCTCCTACAATAGGGATTTTAGTCATCCATTTAGCAAGCAACCATGCTGCGCCTTCTCCTACGACAAATTCAAGGACTTCTTTCAGGATTTCGTCTGTTGATGTCTCTGGCAATTTGTTCTTACGGTCTTCATACTGTGTCGCTAAGTCGTCCAGGAATGCATTTTGATTGTCAAGTACCGCATTCTGAGCCAGCCAGACGGTTTCGGGGATAGAAGACGACACATCTCCTATAGCCCCCCCGTCATCAGGAATCGCAATTGAGCCACCGGCGATGCCTGACAACTGCGCCGAAATGTCTGACAGTCCTGCGACGACAGGGGCCAGGTCGACCCCGGCCGATCTGTGGATTGAGGTGAACCTCTCTTCTCCGGCAACCTCCATGCCGGGGATATTAATCAGCTCATAAAAAGGAATTACGTCATCGCCCATGACTTACTCCCAGAACACATCAAGAATGTAGTTAAAAAGCAACGCCCCGCCCTCAGCTACACTGAGCGTAGCGTCGATTATACAAGTTGCCGATGCGGTCGCCACGACCGCGACGATTGCTCCAGAGAGTTCTATCGCCTCTAGCACAACGGTTCCGATGACTTCGCTTGTGGAAGCGTCTTTTATTTCGATTTCCCCACCCTCGAACTCTTCCGGGTTTGAGCAGGTGTAGTCGATTTCCAGGGTGTAGTCTCCCCCTGAGCCTGCCGGGGGTGTTGTCCCCCTGATCTCAAGAGCTTCAAAGCTGATGACTTGGAATGTGACCCCCCTTTCAAAAACGTCACCGTTCGCCTTCATTCCCCTTACGACGGCCTTTTGCTTCCCTATAGGGATCGACTCTTGCAGCGTGAACGTCCCTGGCTGGGGGGTCTCGCAGGGATATGTTCCCCCGCTGTAATTCTCGCGATCCTCCGTTGTAATCTCTACTGAATCATACCCTGGAGCGTCAATGATCCAGTCGGAGAAATGCCCAGCATATTTTCCGTTGTGCTTAGGCTCTATGATACGAAGGGACGCTTCTTGCAGGTAGGCAAGCTTCGTCATGAGCAACGCAATTAATGGGTTGTTTAGCTGTCCTGTCCTCAGTCGCAGTTCTACCAGCGGCAGTCCTTCAAACTCCTTCAATATTTTATTTATATTGGCCATACACCGGCCATTGGCAAGGATCGCCTCGGTCGTTGTTGTCGGCCAGTCGACACTGGGAATCCAGGGGATTGTTGTCTCCAGGAAGGGGCGTAGCTCGTCCGAGACGTCTTGAAGACTGTCTATGAGGTCTTGTTTGTCACTCATCGTTCGGGTTGTCCTCTACTTCCAATCGTTGTAACTGGGTAAACACCGAGGCCACACTTGCGGGGACACGGGACCCGCAATACAGGATAGCCTTTATCAGGGGGAACCCTGAAAGCGGCACAAGCATCGCGTTGTTATAATTCACCATCACGCGAGCAGAGGCCAGAATGGCCTCTTCAACGCTAGAGGGAGGGTCGACCGCCTGAACATTCCCAATCGAGATCGTCGTATCGAATTCATACTCCACCGGGCCTCCGGGCGTCATGACGACTTCCGTAGGAATCTCGGTTAAGCTCTTGTATACATCCAGATTTTCAATCATTCGAGACACCCATTAATCCCTGCAATAGCAAGCAGGGCCTCAAAAAATGGATACGGAAACGGCAAAATACGATTCTCAAAGGACCCGTACATGAGAATCGACAATTGCGACCAGTAGAACTTCAACTCCCGTGTTTCCGCCCAATGCAGCACTTCTTCATTGTTAAGAATCCCCTCGAAGGCTTCTTGCCTCAAAGAGAGTTCATTCATATTAAATTGCCTGCAATATGGGGTTTGCTGATGTTCTGCACAGCAAGCCCATTTACAAGCAAGGTTTCGACCGGCACTATCTGTGTACGGGAGTGTTTCCCAGGCATAGCCGCGTTCACAGTGCGGCGCATGGATTCCGTATTTCAAGGGATGAAAAGCCACCTTGAACCGTCCGGTCATCCCAGAGAAAAACTGAGGGTGCACATAAAACGTCGGCAAGCTCTCGGCATTCTCAATATTGTCGTAGCGCGAGATACGATGCTTGTTCAAGCAACATGGCGGAGAGTTGTACTCCGCATTATAATGCGGATAATACAATTGAACGCCATACCGCTCCGAATAATCCCAATGATGGCAGAGACTTTGCCTGAGCGTTTTCTCGGCAACCGCGACCACGTTAATTTGTGCAACGTGGTCACTTTGCGCGCCAGGAACGATAGCAAATCTACCCACTCTCAGGTCAGCGAGAGGGTTGCTGTAAGGGCAATGAAAGTGAGGGCCGAAACCCCATCCGAGATCTGACACCTGCCAGTGAGCAATGACCGAGCCATCGCCCCCATAGAGAGGGCCACTCCGATCTTCGGGCTCGTGAACGTCCGACGCGAGGTTATACAGAGGGTCATTGTCGGAGGGGAAAGGCACGATCGGCGGGCCGTATAGTGGCCAGCCAACCCACCCCTCACCGGGGAACACTGGATCGAGCCCTCCGTGCTCTCCAAATTCAATGTCGGGAAACTTCGGCATAATACAAACATCTTGCATGCTTTTGTAGAAAAAATGCAAGAAAAAAGGGAAAGAAAAGAAGAAAGAATCTCTTCGTATCGTTTGGCAGGATATGGTTACATAATTTCTGACAGTGCTAGATTGCTTTATATAGCGTTACATCGCTGAAAACATAGATTTGTTCGATTGCTGCACTGATAAATCTTTTGGAGTTGTGCTTAGGCTGTATTATTTGGAGCAGAATTCCCTTTTTCTATACGGAGGAAGAACTTTTGTGTGGCATGGTGTATGCTGTATGATAACTTCGTCCATTGACAAACGGTGGTTCATCTTAAAGTGATATATTTCACATTACACCCCTCTCTGTCGATGTCTAACGTTTGTTAACACTCGTAATTGAGCGTCTCCCTATGGAATTTGCGTAATGGTTCTCCCTCTCGTCTTTCCTTCCTTTTTGGCTTTTAAATGGAATATGGAAGCTTCGATGTGCCGAATTGGAGCATTTGGAGAATGCGACTGCAATTCATTCAGGTTTCATATAGATGGTGAGAGCTGGGCTCGCCTATCAAAGGTCGAGCCAGCCCCGTGCTGTGCTCTAAGAGGAATTACTTCGCGGTTTTCTTCTGCGGGGCTTTTTCCGGTCTCCCCGGTCAAACTTTTCGCCTCTCTCCCGTTTTTTGAAAGGCTCACGCTTTTTAGAGAAGGGACGCTCGTCTTCTGCGGCGACTTGCACCACTACTTCACGCCGATTATACTCAACCCCTTTAAATCCTGAAATAATATGAAAGGTTGACTTCTGATCGACTTCAAAAAATGAAAAGGTCTTCATCAAGTCGATGCGTCCAATGTCGATATTACGCTTTCGGGTACAGCGATTGATAAGTCCGATCAGATCGCGAGGCGTCAGGCTGTCTTTGTAGCCGAGGTTGATGTAAAAACGGGTAAATCCTTTCTCTACAGCCCGGTTTTCGACACGCCGGTCGCCGCTTCCAGCTCCTTTTTTGCCAGTCCGCCTTTCCCGTTTTCCTCTCCCGCGTCGTTCTTCTTCCGGCGCGTTTAAATCTTTTGCGTTTCTATAATAGTCGAGGAAGCGATTGAATTCCAATGAAACAAAATGTTTGATTAATTCTTCACGACTGAGCCATGCCAATTTTTCCGTAATAGCCGGTAGAAATTTATCGATTTCTTTGTGATCGACCTCAATTTTTTCCAGCTTGTCGACAAGGTTGAGAAGCTGTATTTCGCAAATGGCTTTGCCCCCGGGAACAGGCTCCACTTTGAAGTGTTTTTTGAGCTTTTGTTCGATATGTCTGATCTTATGCTTTTCGCGCAAATTGACGATTGCAATTGAAGTTCCATGCTGTCCGGCTCGGCCGGTTCTGCCGCTGCGGTGGGTATAGACTTCGTTTTCATCAGGCAGGTTGTAGTTGATCACATGGGTAATGTCTTTGACATCGAGTCCGCGAGCCGCAACGTCCGTCGCAACCAGCACCTGGAGATGCTTAATGCGGAATTTATGCATGATATACTCACGTTGGGCCTGAGACAAATCGCCATGTAATGCATCGGCATTATAGCCGTCTTCGATCAATTTATCAGCGACTTCTTTGGTCTCCTGACGCGTGCGGCAAAAAATAATGCCGTACATCTTCGGATGATAGTCAACGAGACGTTTCAAGGCCAGATAGCGATCCTTCGAACGAACCATATAGCAGATATGCTCGACATTCTCGGCCCCGGCATTACGTTCTCCTACCGTGATTTCGCGAGGCTCATGCATATATTCGCGCGAAATCCGTAACACTTCCTTCGGCATGGTGGCCGAGAAAAGCAGAGTGTTTTTGGAATCCGGCGTTCGATCGAGAATGGCATCCAATTCTTCTTTGAAGCCCATATTCAACATTTCGTCTGCTTCATCGAGCACAACCGTCCGTAAAGCTGACAGATTGATTTTTTTGCGCTTATTGAGCAGGTCATTCATCCGCCCCGGCGTGGCAACGATAATATGGGCGCCTTTTTTTAAAGCTCTGATTTGCCGCTCGATGTCTGCGCCGCCATAAACGGCCACAACGTGTAAATCCGGCAGAAATTTCGCAAAGTTTTTCAGTTCTCCCGCAATCTGGAGGCAGAGTTCACGGGTGGGTGATAAAATCAATGCCTGGGGAGAGTTGATCGCAAGGTCTGTCAACTGAAGCAATGGCAATCCAAAAGCGGCTGTTTTTCCGGTGCCGGTCTGAGCCAATCCGATTAAGTCCTCCCGGTGCTTCAGGAGAATGGGGATCACCTGCTCCTGAATAGGCATGGGTTGTTCGAACCCCATTTGGGTGATGCTTTGTAAAAGTGACGATGTAATTCCGAGTTCTTCAAATGTCGTCATGAAGTATCCTTATTTTTTGTATGAGTTCTTCCTAAGTTTATATTAGAAAATATTCGACGATTTTTTCTGTATGAGAATTTCAGTAATCTTATAATTCTTAATATGGAGTAAAAATATGGAGCACAAAAAAAAGAAAAAGGCATCCCATCTTTTTGTGACGAGATGCCTTGTTTTCAAAACCGTCGAGAATTTATAATTTTTCTACGTTTTGTGCAGCAGGCCCTTTTTGCCCTGCTCCGATCTCGAAGGATACTAATTGACCTTCTGAAAGGGTCTTGAAACCCGAGCCCATAATCGCGGAGTGATGGACAAAAATATCCTCACCATTTTCTTGTTCGATGAAACCATACCCTTTTTGATCGTTAAACCACTTTACTGTTCCTTGTGCCACGTTATTTTCTCCTACATAAAATGTTTAAAACTGACGATTTACTCAATGGAGCCTGCATACTTGAAGAAAGTATCAATCGTATATCTCGACGTCAACTTGCAAATCTACAAACTTCGTGTAGCATCCACCAGATTCATGGTATACTTGTCAAGAAAAAAACAAACTTTCTAATTTTTTTTCGCATATTCATTTTCGCATTCGTGAATTTTCCCGACAATCTCAATTATCATATCCCATTATTTTTATTCGCTTATACAGTCGATTTTTTGCGATAAAAAAGTACAGGGCATTTTTATCGCACCTGAAGCTTGACAATCCCAACCAACAGAAATTATTATAGTGAAGTACTCCGAATACGAAACGCACATCAACGTTTTCAACTACGTGTTGTGCCACAGAGACGCAGGGTCGCAAGGTTTTTATTTGCAGCTGCGCATTCGCAGCTTTTGCGATCCGAGAAATCGGGAAAACTGGCACGCATAAAATGACTCATAAAACATCAGAAGGGTCACCTCTGGCTAACGGGCTAAACCTCGATGCCCCGGCTTTTGGTATCGTGAAAGCCGCTACACAGGAATGAACGATGGAAGTCATATGCATTGATGAGCGTGCAGAAGATGTCTTGCCGAAAAAACCTCCGAAAGGTGGTATAGTGTATTTAAACAACTACAAGCAGAGCGTTCCTGTTTTTGATAAACCTGACAGGTTTTAAAAACCTGTCAGGCTGCAAGAAAGGTAAAAATGGCTATGTTACGAGTGGAAAATTTTTTTGACCTGGAGGGCTTCGTTTATCGCGAACTGTTCGAAGACCTTGAATTTGTATGGGATGCTCTCAAGAGGCTTCCCGATTATCTTGGAAGTGTAATTCGGCCTGACATTCATGGGACGGTCATGAAAGGCGCGTGGCTTGTCGGCAACAATATTCAGATCGGTAGAGGCTCTGTGGTCGAACCGGGAGCATATATCGCTGGGCCGACGATTATCGGAGAATCGACCGTCGTCCGTTCAGGTGCATACATTCGAGGAAATGTGCTTGTCGGAGACGATTGTGTTGTCGGACATACGTCAGAACTTAAAGGCGCGATTCTGCTGAATAAGAGCAGTGCACCTCATTTTAACTATGTTGGCGACAGTATTCTTGGATATAAAGTCAACCTGGGGGCCGGAACTAAATTGTCAAACTTGAAAATTTTGAAAAGTAATGTCACAGTGAACGTTGACGGGCAGGTGTATGATAGCGGATTACGGAAATTTGGCGCAATTTTGGGCGATTATGCCGAAACTGGCTGTAATTCCGTTCTCAATCCCGGAACTGTGATAGGCTGCCGCAGTCTGGTCTATCCGAATGCGACCGTGAAGGGCTATGTTCCGCCGAACTCAATTGTTAAATTACGCCAAACCCTCGAGATCGTCGAACAACGCACGATTTAATATTGTATTAGACAGGATGTGCAGGATGTACAGGATATAAATTTCCAGAAATCTTTTTTGCCATAGAGACGCAGAGACACGGAGGTAGACCTGTTTGCAAGGCAAACTCTGCGACTCTGTACCACCGTGGCAAACATTTTGTTCATCCTGTTGATCCTGTCTAAAAACGACCTATTCGAAAAATTTATGGTAATCTCAGCGGTTTAAAAACAAACCAATTACGCCGCCTTGAAAAAATTTATCGCAGAAAGATTCCTGCCGATCAAGTCATTACGCAAGAACTCGCCAATTATCTTTCAGAACTTTCTCTTGAAATCGGGCGACAGCTTGGGGTGCTCATCGATCGCAAAGGGACGATCGACTACGTAATTGTTGGCGATCAAAAGCAGATCGAAATTCCTGAAATCGGGCGATTTCGCGCAGGCTATCGCCGATTGAGAGGCCTGCGCTGCCTGCATACGCATCTGGCAGATACACCTCTCAATCGCGATGATTTCGTCGATCTGGCGCTCCTGCGTTTCGATCTGATGGGTGTAATTGTTGTGAATGAGCATGGACTGCCGGCAAAATATTATCTGAGTCATCTCGTGCCTGAAAACCCCGAAGAAAAACGCTGGGAAGTGCTTGAACCGGCCCTTCCGGGACAATTACATCTCGATTTCACGCAGTTTATCCGGGCACTCGAGGAAGAATTTCGGCGCACACAGGGCGTGCGGGATGTTGACGACGCGAGTGAACGCGCGATGCTGGTCGGCGTCTCGAACGGTCAGCGCACTTCTGCTGAAGAGTCTTTACTCGAACTGAGAGAACTCGCCAATTCAGCCGGGTTGGTGGTGACGGATTCGATCCTGCAGCACCGCCATAAAATCGATCCCAAATTTTTAGTCGGGAAAGGCAAGCTGAATGAGTTAATCATCCGAAGCTTCCAACTTGGGGCAGAGGTCTTAGTGTTCGATCATGATTTAACTCCGGCGCAGACCAAAACCATCGGCGATATGGCCGAAATGAAAATCATCGACAGGACACAGCTCATCCTTGATATTTTCGCGCAGCGAGCCCATAGCCGAGTCGGAAAGGTGCAGGTTGAACTCGCCCAGCTTAAATATCGGCTTCCTCGCCTGGGATCGCGCGATGACGCACTCTCCCGTATCACTGGCGGCATTGGCGCTCGCGGACCGGGAGAAACCAGGCTTGAGATAGATCGCCGTCGGGCCCGTGATCGCATCCGCAATCTGGAAAAGGAATTAATACAACTTCAAAAAGGGCGTAAGCAGCGTCGGAGCAAACGTCAGCGCAATCAAGTGCCAGTCATTTCGATTGTCGGCTATACGAATGCCGGCAAATCCACATTGTTGAATGCGCTGACTCATAGCAACGTTGATGTTAAGAATCAGATGTTTGCAACCCTCGATCCAACTAGCCGGCGCTTGCGATTTCCGCAGGATATCGAGGTGATTATTACAGACACTGTCGGATTTTTACGAAATTTACCCAAAGATCTCGTCGAAGCTTTTCGTTCGACATTAGAAGAGATGGAAGATGCGGATTTACTTTTGCACGTGGTCGATCTCAGTAATCCTGATTTCGAAGATCACATCTCCGCTGTGAAGAGCATTCTGGAAGAGTTACATTTGGACCACATTCCGCAGCTTCTTGTGTTTAATAAAGAAGATGCGGCAGAATTCGGCCTGGCGCAGAATGTTTGCAGCCGCTATGATGGCGTGGCGATTTCTGCTCTTCAACGGCCGACATTGCGAAATCTGATTCTTCGGGTTCAAGAGGAAATATTACGTTTACATCCTGACAGCAACAAATATCCTCAACTAAAACCTACTGCTGTCGGGCAAACCTTTTAGGGGGACACCACAAAGACACAAAGGACATAATGAAAAAGGCAATCAATCCTCGCCCTGTGTTCTTTATTCTTTGTGGTTTATTCTGACGTTTTTTCCTTTGTCTGACGAAACTTCCGATCGTATAAGCTCCCAAGTCCGCCACCAATAGCGCCGCCAATCGCTGCCCCGACCGGAGCCAAGGGTCCGGCAACGACGGCTCCAGCAACCGCTCCGACCATTGCCCCATATCCTGCACCTTTATTGGCTTGAAAACGTTCTCTCCATGATAATTTTTCCTGGACGGTTTTGGTGACGAGATTTTCCAGATCTGACGGTTTTGGTTCTGATGACATAGGAAACTCCTCTGGGACAAGCTAAACCTGACAGGTCTTCAAAGCCTTTGAAGACCTGTCAGGTTTATGCTTCCTTTAGCAAATATGTTACGTTTACCACTTGTGCTGATGCGTGTTACAATACCGGCACCCCATTCAGCAATATATAAATTCCCTTTATTCATGCTCCATGAAATAATAAATGTGCTGAACGATGCTTATAAGCTAACTTAGGGAGATTGTTATATGTCTTTCCATGTAGGATTCGTCCAGTTTTTTTTCTTTCGCACTCCTCCCCATTGCTTGAAAAAGAATTCCACATGCTGGTGTTTACATTGATGTAAAATCGATTCCACCCATTCTGGACGCA
>PDWJ01002329.1_pt1 | contig 20518 bp, 17 predicted proteins | sample 1430881 | NCBI WGS metagenome assembly PDWJ01 (sample SAMN01162460, study PRJNA174530) | Oral metagenome, whole genome shotgun sequencing project. | biome: Marine environment; feature: Marine mammal; material: Swab sample of the gingival sulcus; isolation source: swab sample of gingival sulcus... | reverse complement strand
AGCAGATCCCGTTCTCCAATAATCCCAAGACCAAGACCAGCCTCTACACATTTCATCAAGGAACTGACCCGTGAAAGTTTAATGCTGAATTTCTGTTTTTTGTTCGCTTTGCGCCTGGCCTCAGCAATAAGATCGTCAAGAACCCCGCCATCATGATAGGAAATATGTTCATATTTCAGGGTATCTTTATAAGAAACAGAACCATTTTTCCGGTAGCTCCTGAAAAGAGGATGATTTCTTTTTCCTACAATCCAGACAGGATCCTCCTTAAATGGAATCGAAGCAAACCCTTTAAAATCCATGGAATCATAGACAAAAGCCATATCAGCCAGGTCTTCGCGGAGTACATTAAGCCCCTGACGGGAGAATATTTCCTGGATAGTTACATGAACATCAGGAGTTTCTTCAATAAATTGTGCAATAATCCCCGGCAGAGTACCATCAATAGCTCTGGGAATTGCAGCAATACGCAATTCCCCCGCCTTCCCCGATGCAAATCGTTTGAGATCCGCACGTATATCCGAATATTTACCAAGAATATCTTCGCAATGAACAGCAAAGGCCTTACCAGCCGAGGTAAGACTGGTGCCAGTAGGCTTTCTTATAATCAGGGAAATATCAAGTTCATGTTCCAGATCGGAAATACGCCTGGATACAGCTGAAGCGGCGATATGCTCCCCTCTTGCCGCAGCACCAATACTACCAAGACGCGCTGTTGCCAGGAATACACGTAATGTCACAATGTCAAATCCCTGCATGCCTTTGTTATTTCTCCTGTTAATTTTGCAAAATTATGGGACCATATCAATGACTTGCAAGACGCTGCCGCAAAGAATGCGGGAAGTCGGTGATAATCGAATAACAACCAGTATCAATGAAAGATACGGCCTGATCCATGTCATTAACCGTAAACAGGGAGACATGAAAGCCTTGTGCAGTCAAGCTGCGAACCATCGACTCATCGGTGATCTTCACATCGGGATGATAGCCTTCTACCCCCAGTTTTTCGAGATATTCGATCAGGTTTTCCGGGTGTTTTCCTTCCACAAGGGCAGCCAGCGGTATATTTGGAGAAAGTCGCCGCATCTCTTTTAAATATTCATGGTTAAACGAAGAGACAAGAACCAGCTCCTTAACCCCGGCAGCACATATAACATCCAGGACTTCACTGACGATACTCAAATCTCCCGGCGCATGGATTTGATCCTTTATTTCGATATTTACAGGGAAATTGTTCTTGCCGGTAAAGCTCAGAACCTCCTGAAGGGTCGGAATTTTCTGTGCGTGGTAATGAAGAACATCCTGTGGCTGCACCTCATCTTTGGCAATGGTGCCAAAAGGATCCTCTCTGACAAACCATGACCCGGCATTAAGAAGTCGCAATTCATCAAGAGTAAACTGGCTGGTCGGCCACGGCTTGCGACCGGAAAATCCTGGCTGATCGGCCACATCCGTAGTCCTTCCCAATGAATCATCATGAAAAACGATCAACGTTCCATCAGCGCTGCGCTGGACATCCATTTCCCAGAAATCAGCACCTGCGGCAAGCCCTCGCCGGGCTGCAATCATGGTGTTCTCTGGTGCCAGGGACCGGGCGCCACGATGGGCGCAGACATACCCCGCCTCCGGTAACAAATCAAAAAACATCACACATTCTCCTTTTTGGTGAAGTAGAAATTAACCACAGCCAGCAGTGACGTCCCCATAATAAGCAGGAGTGACACCGCGTTAATTACCGGCGTACTGCCATCACGTACCTGAAGATAGAGATTGATGGGCAAGGTTGGTTCCGAACCGACCAAAAACAGGGTGGTGTTAAAATTCTCAAAACTCATCAGAAACGCCACCGCTCCTGCCCCGATAATTGCCGGACGCAGGAATTTCAAGGTAATATGCCAGATCACACCAAGAGGTGTAGCACCCAAATTGAGAGCAGCCTCTTCCAGGGAATGATCAAATTTTCGTAAACGAGCAGAAACTACAAGAGTCACAAAGGTGGAAATAAACGAAAACTGCCCCAGGACCACCAACCAGAAACTGGGGCGGAACATTTCAACATCAAGACCAAAAGTATCCTCAAAAAAGACACCAGCGGTATTGGCCGCCAGGAGCAGCGAGATACCCAGGATAACACCGGGAATAACCAACGGCGCAAGCATGAGAAAATAGAGCACGCCCTTGAAACGAAAGTCTTGTTTTTCAAAAAGAAAGCTGGCGCAGGTTCCCACCACGACACTCAGGACAGAGACAAGAAGAGCAGTTTGAAAACTGGTCTTGATGGAAAGCAGGTTCTGATCATCATGGAAAAGCCCGATACGCTCCGGCCCATCGGCAAAGAACCAGTCAAGGCTAAACCCTTGCCACGGAAGTGACGGAAAATTGGAATCGTTGAAGGCGAGCACGCAAGTGACCACCAACGGTGCAAAGAGAAAGGTGAAGTAGGCAATAATAAAACAGGTAAATGACCAGTTATAGGCCTTGCTTCTGGGCAGGGAGCGGATCATGATGCTACCTCTCCAAGTTTCTGGCCAGAGATTTTTAACCCGGCCCAAATAATACAGGAACTAAGCAATAAGAGTAAAAAACCAAAGGCGGACCCCTGATTCCAGTTAAAACTGGCAATAAACTGATTGTAAATCTGCTCTGTAAACCAGAGGGAGTTTTTACCACCCATCAGGTTTGGCGTCAGATAGTTCCCCAAAACAAGCATAAACACAACGATGGAACCAGACGCAATACCAGGTTTACAATGGGGCACGATAATGGTTCTCCAGATAGTCAGCTGCCCAGCCCCCAGGTCATGGGCTGCTTCGATGAGACTATCATCAAGGCTATCCATAACCGAAACCAGCGGCACGATCATAAACAACATAGACGTGTACACCAGCCCCATAATCATGGTGGCGTCGTTGTACAACAGCTCAATGGGCCTATCAATAATGCCGATTTTAAGCATGAAATAATTAAGAATTCCAGATTCACGCAGTAAAATCATCCAGCCATAAATCCTCACCAGTTCGCTGACCCAGAAAGGCAGCAGGATAAGGATCATAAGCATCCCCTTGACCTTGGCCCGAGCCAGTTTGGTGATAAAAAAAGATACCGGCATAGCCAGCAGAAAAGCAATAAAGGTGGTTATGATCGCATAGAGCGCAGTGCGGACAAAGGTCAGCCAATACACAGGCTCCGTAAAGAAATGCCTGTAATTAGCAAGAGTCCAGACCATATCGCCATAGTCATTTTCTCCTCTAAAGCTCATGGTCAGGAGATCAAGATGGGGTAGAACGATTAACAGCAGCAGCCACATGAAAACCGGGGCAAAACATATCCAGAATACAAGACGGGACTGGCGCATCTTATTCCTCCGAGCTAAAACAGACACCAGACTCAGGATGCCAGCCCACAGCAATGACATCTCCCGGCTTGATATGATCAAACTTGCGGTTTTGCGGCAAGGTTACGATAAGTTCGTGGTCTTCCCTGGTCATGGTGAGCAGACGGCTGTTGGCACCATCAAAGAGAACGCTCTTCACAGTCACCTCGAAAAGATTCAATCCCTCCTTATCTCCAGGTTCAATACGCATGGCTTCGGGACGAAGAAAGAGATCCACCTTACTGTTCTCTGAAGAAATGGCCTGACTCCTGGAGCGGAACTGGTAGCCTTCATCGGTGGTAATGACCACCTCGTCGCCCAGCTTTTCAGTTATCATACCACTCCATTTATTATTATCGCCGACAAACTGGGCGACAAAGGGCGTTTTGGGCTGGCCATACAGCTCCTGGGGTGTCCCTATCTGCTCAAAACGACCATTGTTCATTACCGCAACCCTGTCGGACATAACCAGTGCTTCGGATTGATCATGGGTAATATAAATAAAGGTGGTGCCAACCTTTGCCTGAAGTTTTTTCAATTCAACCTTCATCTGTTCACGAAGTTTAAGATCCAGGGCACCCAGAGGCTCATCAAGCAAGAGTACCGATGGTTCGAGTACCAGACAGCGGGCAATGGCAACACGCTGTTTCTGACCGCCAGAAAGCTGGTTTATACGTTTTTCACCAAAACCCGGCAGACCAACACGCTCCAAAATAGTTTCGGTCTTCTTTTTGATATCCGCTCGCCCAACTCCACGTCGTTTCAAACCAAAGGCAATGTTTTCTGCCACATCCATCATTGGAAACAGGGCAAGATGTTGAAAAACGAGATTGACCGGCCGCAGGTTGGGCGGAACTCCAAGCATGTCTTCTCCGCGGATTTCAATGCTTCCTGAGGTCGGAGAATCAAACCCTGCAATCATTCGTAACAGGGTCGTTTTGCCGCAACCGGAAGGACCAAGAATCGAAAAGAACGATCCGTCAGGAACATCAAAAGAAACATCATCTACCGCAGTGAAATCGCCAAACCGCTTTACCAGATCACGAACAGAAAGATCGTTGCTCATAATACAAATACAGGTGTAATCACAAACAAGGCGGAGAACCGCATCGGTTCTCCGCCTTGTCTAATTGTCTATTGTCTATTGTACTTTTCAGATGAAATTTACTGTGCAGCCTTGATCTTATCAAGAACCTTGCCTTCCATGCTTTCCAACCTCGCCGGAACAGGTGGATACCACTTGATATTATCAATCACTGCCTGTGGGAACGAACGGGCAAAATTATCAGCAACAGTCTTTTCAGTATATTGCAAAGCATCTTTTGCTGCCGTGGCATATTTTTCCTGAGAGGAAAAATACCCGGCGTTTTCAGGCTTCATAATGAAGTTGATCCACTTGTAGGCAGCATCAACGTTCTTTGCCTTTGCAGGGATGGTAAAGGTATCAATCCACCCCAAAGCACCTTCTACCGGGGCCTTGAAGTCTATTGCCTTGTTGTCGGCGTGAAGTTTCCAGCCGCCAGCATCCCAGGCCATGGCAACAAAAACTTCTTCAGAACGCATGGATTCAAGCAGGGAATCACCATTTGCCCAGTAATTCTTGACGACGGGCTTGGCATCGATAAGAGTTTCAGCAATCTTGTCGAGCATGGCCTTGTATGCCTCTGGATCACTGTACAACGAGAACGGATCGTAACCGAGGGCAAACCCCATGGCAACCAGAGTTGGCCGCTTGAGACGATAACTGACACGACCTTTGTATTTGGGGTCAATAAGGGCCTTGAAAGAATCTGCTCCGGCGGCCTTATCGCTGTTCACAATCAAACCAGACGTTCCCCAGCAAAAAGGGACGGCATACGACTCATCGCCAACCATGGTGTTTTTCCTGACAGCATCCAGCATGGACGGAATAAAGAGTTGAGAATCAATTTTACTATAATCAAGGGCCTGGTAAAGATTGTATTTTTTCTGAACCGAAGCAATACGATCCTGAGAAGGTTGAGCCAGATCAAAGCCTGCTCCGCGAGTAGCTCGAAGTTTGGCAATCATCTCTTCATTGTTGGAAAAGGTTACTTCGACCTTGATACCGGTCTCTTTTTCAAAGGTATCAATCAGCTTTTGAGGAGCATACCCTTTCCAGGTTAACAGTTTCAAGGTTTCGGCCTGGGAAGTCGATGCCAGCACAAAAAAGGCAAGCAAGGCGAGCACAAGTATTTTTTTCATATTCAAGCTCCATAAAGTTAATGAGAAGAGAAAACCTGCCTCCCGACATATTCAACAGCACATGCAGGCGACAGAATGAAGATGCACGCAAACCTTTTAACGACATCTGCAGCGGCACCCTCCTGCCCTGTCGGGATATCCAACAAGACAAGCCTATATTAAACCACCCCTTTCTTCTTAACAACCAATTTAGTAGTTTCTAAAAAGGTTCCTCTGGGATAGTCAGCGGTTCTTCCTGTTATTTTTTTATAATGCGCTTGATCTGAGCAAGAGGCAGGTTGTATCTGGCGCTCAAAAAGTATGCAAGACCTCCTGCATAATGAAGCACACTCAACGCAACAAGGCAGCGAAGCCCCGGGCCTCCCCGCCAGTTTCCAAGGGGGACAAACCTTCCCAGAAAAAACAGTTTCAACAAACGAGGCAATGTGTTGCCGCCAAGATCATACCGTCCTGTAATCACATTTTTACTCATTGATTCTCGCCCTCAAGTGTCCAATAAAATGTTTCAAGCGAACAAAGGGATCCCACGACAAACGTATTTTAGAACGATCCCATAATTCGATAATACCCTTTTGAAAATCTTTTTTTGGCTTTTTCTTGCCGTGAAAATCATCAAGATGATAATGATTCCGGAGTCGATACACCTCTTCCGCCTTCGGAAAAGCGAGCTTGTTTACCAGCAAATAATTAATCCACGGCTTATAATCGAATGCCGGATACCCAAGCAGAGCAGCAGCAGCGCCAAACCGTGCTGCTGAGTCATATATCCCTTGCTGAAGAGGTTTGAAATATTCATCCTGCTTCAGTTCACCCTGCCCGATTTCGTCATCAGTGGTGCGAAAAACAAGATCGTAGCCATCATCTTTTAACACATAACTGTTCAGTGTCGGATAGGGTGCCCGGCACGCCTCCTCAAAGACATCCCTTGCATAATAGAGGGTTGAAGCCGCCAGATCAAAACAGTCACGATCATAGATAAGTCCGGTCACCAAATTCTTTTCACTGGTGGGATAAGGGATTCCTCTGGTTGCTCCAAACAAATACCCGTGACAGACCGGAGCGTCTTCACGATGGGCAACAGCTTCAAACAAAAAACGCTGAATGGAACCTAACCAGCCAATATCAACAACAGCAACCCGCTCATGGTCAAAAAAACCAACATCTTCCAGATACCTCTGGAGGGCCTCGCTGGAATCACGTACCTGTCGCCGAACTTCATCCTGAAAACGGACATCCTCAAGAAGTGTTTCAAAACTCTTCCTGTTTTCCTGTTCATAACCTTCATGAACAGGACTCAGGCAGGTCTCTTTGGACAGTTTGTATTCTGCAAGCAATTCTGTGAATTTATCCGCATCCAGACCAAAGATCCGGCAGACATCTGTAAAATCGCGATTGCCCGATGGTAAAAAGGCAATGGAAAAATTGGTTTCTGTCAGGCCCTGAACTGCGCATGAAGCACCGGCAAGTGCCATCCTGGACACATAGAGATATTCAGTTTCGGGCAGTTCCCCCGCCGGATACAGCCGGGGCATAGCCTGCTCCCAGTATCGTTTAAACGTCCATCCTTCCCGGGAAAGAAAAAATATCTTCGTAATCTTCTTTTCCCTGCATAATTCTGCCAGACGCATAACGAAGATACCTATCACGGGGCCTATAAAATTATAGCCTTCTATATAGAGGGGCTCCTTTTTTGTATTTTCCCCCTCCAGAGGTGCCATCAACTGCTGCAACACCCGCCCGCGCCAGAAGGGCTTTCCATCGCTGTAATTAAAATATCTCTTTACAATGGATTTACGCTGGTCTTCTTTAGGGTCATGAATAATCAGGGAATCAATCCCAAATTCCTCAGCCCTCAGACCATCAGAATACTCGTTATCACCAATATGCAGCCACTCCTCCCTGTCCAGACCAAAACGCTCTGCGACCAGCGCGTAACCAAGCCCTGAGGCCTTTGCCTTATAACTGTCGGCAGAAGAAATAACCTCCTCCACATACTGCCTTATCCCGGCATACTCAAGCAATTGTTCAAGATAGCTGGCCGGCAGATACATATCTGAGATAATAAAAATTCTTTTTCCAGCATCGGAAAGTTCAACAAGCCAGTCAAAAAGCTCCTTTCTTGGCACCAACATGCTGTTTTCCATTGCTATTTCATATGCGGCGACCTCTTCAAAAAGAGATTCAGCAAATTTTTCCTGCCAGATAGTCCGTAATGCCTGCCTCATAAAAAGAGGATAGCAGGCCTCGTGATCTTCATGGGATTCTGCCGTCCTGGCACGATTTTCTTTCTCGGCTTCATCGCGTATACGTTGAACCTTTTTAAAGCCGATTCTGATACCATCCTGCTTTGCCCTCTCGGCAATAAAACGGGCAACGGGCAGTTTCACCAGATCGGGATCATGAATTCGTCTCACCAGCAGGGTGTCAAATAGATCAAAGGTTACAGTCTTTTTGTGAATAACCTTCTGCCGTCCGGCTTTTACCAAAGCCTGTAGTGAGTAAAATTTTTCCAGCATCGTAATACTCTCAGCTCATCTTTTTCTTCACCCATATTTTCAGGGCATGGATTAATTGGGTAAAAGCGGGGCGAACCCCCTGGGGGGGACACTCCATTGCGGATCGTACCTCGTGCAGTTCATCCCCAAGCTCCACAAGTCTCTCACACCCCGCAGCTATCTGTGCCTGAACACTCTCCGGCATCTTTTGCACCATATATTTTGTAATCAGCTCCTGATCCTGGCGTCTGCCAACAATAGCCGCTTCCCCCAAAGTGTTTCCGGGGTGAATCCTGTAGTAAAGCAGTTTCTCGTCAGCACAGTAATGAACCCCATCAGGAAAGGCCAGCATCAAGCGAAAAATATAATCGTAGTCGTGCAGATAACGAAGCGAGCAGAACAGACCAACCTTCTCAACGGCCTCCCTGGTCATGAACAGATTGGAGGTGGTCACCATAAAGTTTCCCTTTAAAAAGGCTGTATACATATCTCCCGCCTTAAAGTAGAAATCCCTGTTTTTTGCGTGCCAGATATTCCATCCAAAATCAGGGTCAGTAAACTCAATACCCTCATCAGAAATAGGAATAACGTCGCTGATTACACAGGCGGAATTATGTTGCCCTGCAAATGCAAGCAGTTTTTCCAACCGGTTCGGAGTGAACACGTCATCAGAATTGAGGATTGCAATATATTTTCCCCTGGCAAGTGAAAGTCCGCGATTAATCGTATTAAATGCGTCCTGATTTTCCTGTGAATAGTAAGAGATACGAGAGTCCTCGTAGCCGGTTATCACCTCTTCGGTATTATCTGTTGAACCATCATTAATAATAATAAGTTCAAAATCATCAACAGATTGTCCGAGCACACTATCGATAGCGGCCCCAATAAATTTTTCATGATTATACGCTGGAATCACTACAGAAATCAGCGGTTGTTTGTTATCACCCAATATTTTTCCTCCAAACTGCGCCTCTGACAAAAGGATAAAACACCCTGAATTTATAAAAACGATACAACCTCATAAAGGCAAACAAGACCAAACGACACATTTGCCAGCGGCATCTGCACACAAGATATCATTTTTTCATTGCCAGCCCATCAAGATCAAGCAGAGTAATCTTCCGACCGCTGACCTCAATCAATCCATCCTCATTCATCCTGGCAAAGATGCGGGACAGAGTCTCAGGGATTGTACCAAGTAAACTGGCAAGCTGACCTTTTGAAATATCCAGAGTAATTTCTGCCTTTCCCTGTTTTCTGTACTCATATAACAAAAAATTGGCCAGACGTGCCGGTACTTCTTTCAGGGAGAGAGCTTCTATCTGATGAGTAAATCGTCTCAGTTTCAACGATAATACCGCAAGCATTCCCAGCGCTATATCAAGGTTTGAGGACACCAGGCTGATAAATTCTTTTTTTGGGAAAAATATAGTCCTTGTTTTTACCAGCGCCTCTGCTGAAGCGGGAAAAGGACGCCCATGAAAAACAGGCACTTCGCCAAAGAGCTCTCCTCGACCAAAGATATGCAGGATATGCTCCTTTCCCGCCGGAGAAACCTTAAAAACCTTAACCTTTCCCTCATTAACCATATAAAACCCGGAACAATCGTCACCTTCAAAAAAAATTGCTGCCCCTCGTTGATACGTCCTTTCGACGGCAATCGCTGCAAGAGCATTAAGTTGACAATTCGGCAAGCCTTCAAAAAGAGGGCTTGCCACAATACTATCTTTTTTTATCATGGAGTCTCTTTATAAAAATAAAAAATGCGTATAAACTACTTCAGGAATAAAAAACAGCTACCGAGTCTACACCCCTTTTAACAAAACTGCACCGGTTCTTCGGTAAATTTTTATAAAATGTCGAACTACTCTGGCATCAGAAAAATTATCCACATTGATATGGACGCATTCTTCGCCAGCGTTGAACAAAACGATAACCCGAATTATCGCAACAAACCGGTAATCGTTGGCGGCAGCCCAGGCAAAAGAGGTGTCGTTGCCGCCTGCTCCTATGAAGCAAGAAAGTATGGAATCCACTCCGCCATGTCCAGTAAGCGAGCTGCACGTCTCTGCCCGCATGCAATCTTTGTCAAGTCCAGAATGCATCGTTACAAGGAGGTCTCTGCATTGATCATGAAGATTTTTCGCAGTTACTCAGACACAATAGAACAACTCTCCGTAGACGAAGCATTCCTTGATATCACCGACAGTCTAAAAAAATCGTCACACACCACCTATGCCAGCTGCCTTGCCCGGGAGATCAGAAAAGATATTCTGAAAACCACAGGGCTGACCGCTTCTGCGGGGATCTCCTACAACAAGTTTCTGGCAAAAGTTGCCTCCGATATTAACAAGCCCAACGGCCAGTTTACCATCCTTCCAGAGGATGCTCCCGCATTTCTTGATAATCTTCCCATACGAAAATTTTACGGGGTTGGTAAAGTCACCGAAAAAAAGATGCTGGAGCTTGGAATCCAGACGGGAAAGGAACTCCGTCAATGGGACAGGGATTCACTTGTTTTTCATTTTGGAAAGGCAGGAATATTTCTCTACAACATCTGCAGGGGAATCGATGAAAGGCCTGTAGAACCTTCACGGGTGAGAAAATCCATCGGCAGCGAAATAACCCTGCCCGAAGACACAATGGATATGACAAAGATCAAGAACATTCTCACCGATATTACCGAAAGAATCGCTGCCGTACTCAACAACAAAAAGACAGGCGGTTTCACCCTGACCCTGAAAATCAGGTATAGTGATTTTTCAACAATCTCAAGATCATACACTTCCAGTTTTCCACTGTATACAACTGAAGACATTCTTCACCATCTGCCACGACTTCTCCAAGCCACCCAGGCGGGCAATAAAAAAATACGACTTCTCGGGTTAACTATAAGCAAGTTAACCGGCAAGAAGCGAGTCGCCCGTCAGCTCCCCCTCCCCTTTCTTTACCCTGACAAATGTCAATAGATATTGTACAATGCGCCAGACAATCAAATAATCTATCTCGTTTACAACACACTTGATAACATATTATGAAGACCTTTTTTCGTGCCATCGGCTCTGCGTTACGTTTCCTCGGTAAAATATTTACCATTATCCGCAACACCTTTTTCAACCTTCTCTTTTTTGGTTTTCTCGTATTTTTGATTTTTTTTGTCTTTTCCCAGAAAAAGACCGAAAATATAACCCGGCAGGATTCGGGTGTTCTTCGTCTTGATATCTCCGGCAACGTTGTCGAAGAGAAGATAAGAGAAAATCCCCTGGAAAAAATTATCGCAGATCCCGTACTCGACGAGTTTCCTCAGCAAACTTCTCTTTACGACCTGCTCGATGCTGTTAATACCGCAGCAAAGGATAAGGAAATAAAGGCAATTTTACTGAATCTGAAATACATGAGACATGCCGGCCTTAATCAGCTCATCACCCTTGGAGAGGCATTAAACAATTTCAAGAAATCCGGCAAACTGATTGTCGCTGCTGAGGATTTCTACACGCAGTCCCAGTACCTGCTGGCCTCTTATGCGGATATTATCGCCATGAATCCCATGGGCGGCGTAGATATCCACGGGCTGGGAGTGTATCGGCTGTATTTCAAGGATGCCATAGACAAACTGGAAATTAACTACAATATCTTTAAGGTCGGTTCCTATAAATCGGCTCTGGAGCCACTGACCCGCACCAACATGTCCCAGGAAGACAAGATGCAGAGCGAACAATGGCTAACCGCTCTGTGGAAAATTTACAGTGACAATGTCGCTGCAAACCGGCATCTTCCGGCGGATGTATTGAAAAACTACACAAATAACACCAGCGAATCCCTCAGTGCCGCCCACGGTGACGCAGCCCGGCTGGCACTCAATGTAGGACTGGTGGACAAACTTCTCAACCGGGTTGAATTAAGCAACTATCTGAACGAAACTTTTGGCAAGGGCGAATCAGGGTTGCAGCCAATCTCCACAGCCGATTACTTATCCCAGACAAACTCCGGCTTTAGTCCGGCTCAAAAAAACAGAGGCTCAGTAGGAATTATTGTGGCAGAAGGTAATATTGTCCCAGGAAAACAACCCCCCGGAATGATCGGCGGGGATTCCACTGCATTTCTGATAAAAAGAGCCGCAGAAAACGATACTATCAAGGCCCTTGTTCTTCGCATAAACTCTGGTGGAGGCTCAGCTTTTGCATCGGAAGTCATCCGCAATCAGCTCCGCGAATTTAAAAAAAGCGGAAAACCTTTTATTGTTTCCATGGGAAGCGTTGCAGCATCAGGTGGCTACTGGATTGCTGCTGATGCAGATCAAATCTGGGCGGAAAACTCGACAATCACCGGCTCCATCGGAATTTTTGGCGCAATCCCCACCTTTGAAAAAAGCCTTGAGAAGCTGGGAATTTACAGTGATGGTGTGGGTACAACCCCCATCGCCTCCGGCTTGAATATCGCCCAGTCTCTACCGGAAGAGTTACACTCTGTAATTCAACAGTCCGTTGAAAACAGTTATGGAAAATTCCTCCAGCTTGTAGCAAACGGACGAAATATGGACGTACGCAAGGTATCGGAGCTGGCTCAAGGCAGGGTTTACGATGGATTAAAGGCGCAATCTCTGGGACTGGTTGACGAGATTGGGGATCTAAACGATGCCATTACAGCAGCTGCAACAGCTGCTGGGCTCACCAACTACGACAAGGAATTCATACGCCCTCCACAAACAGTAAGAGACCAGTTGTTTATGATACTCCAGTCCAGCAACATTTATACGCCGGAACAAGACACTCTTGCCAGAAAACTGACTCAGACAATCAGGAAAAATTTTGACATATATTTCAAACTGCAAGATCCTAATAATATTTTCGCCTTCTTTCCTGCCGATATAAGAATGTAATTCTACATAACAATATCAGCAATACTCTGATTTACTTTACCTGTAAATCCAAGTAATACATCTTCCGCTAATTTAGCAGGAGATGTATTACCCTCTACCTTGTATATCGTTACCTGTTTTGAATAATATCCTTGCAGCACATACGTATTTTCGCTACAGCCTTCATAATAAAGCATATCCTTGTATGTAATATTTTCCCATTTACCAGGACAAACTATGACGAAAGCGCATATTTCTGGCAAGGACGCGCCACTTGACCAGACAATTACAAGAATCCATTCGATTCTCAGTCTACTGGGCATCACAATACAGGAAAAACAGTGGCTCAATCCCGTTTCCGACTGCTGGTCTGTGCATTTGGAATGCAAGGAGAACGCTGTCTTGTACACTAACGGAAAAGGCGCAACCAAAGAAGCTGCCCTTGCCAGTGGGCTTGGTGAATTTATGGAAAGGCTGAGTACTGATTTCTTTTTTGCCGATTTTCAGCTGAAACAACACAAGACGAAAAAAAGCTCCGTTGCGAATTTTTATTACTCTCCAGATGAAGTAATCGTTAACGAAGACATTGTAGATAAAGTCCTTTTACGCCAAACAACCAAAAGACAAAACCCTGCCCCTCTTCTCAACGAGGAGCTGCTACAGTTTTATAATCCTGAAGGACAGCTTTCGGCAGCACATCTCCTTGACAATAATTTTGACAACCGGGATCGCGGTATTATCTGCCAGCCATTTGTTAATCATAAGACCAGTGAGACCTGTTTATTTCCCGTCAGCATTCTTAATAATTTATACGTCAGCAATGGAATGGCTGCCGGAAACAGTATTACAGAAAGCAGTTCACAAGCACTATCTGAAATCATTGAGAGATATGTCAAATTCAAGGTTATACGGGAAGGAACTCCCCTGCCTGAGTTTCCAGACTCACAACTTCGTATTTATCCAAAAATCTACAGAATAATTGAGGAACTGCAGGAAAACGGTTTCAGGCTGCAGATTAAAGACGCATCTCTTGGGGGCCGATTTCCGGTGATCTGTGTTTTTCTCCTTGATCCAGACTCAGGAGGCGTTTTTGCCTCTTTCGGCTGTAATGTTCGCTTTGAACAAGCCATTGAACGCGCTCTGACGGAACTCCTCCAGGGAAGACAATTGAATCAACTCCATGATTTCCAGCAGCCAACCCATGATTTGCAATTCGTTGGCGAACAATACAACCTTGAAAGTCATTTTATAGATTCGGAAGGTCTTCTTTCATGGCAAATGTTCAAAAATAATAACACACCACCTTCCACACCGTGGGAGTTTTCCGGGACAACAACAGAGGAATATAATTATCTCAAAGATATTATCGAACGACAAGGATTTACCGTTTTTCAACGAAATTATAATAAGTTAAAGTTTCCGGCATGCAGGATTATTATCCCCGGAATGTCCGAAATCTACCCTGTGGATGACTTAATCTGGAACAATAAAAACAAAGGTACCCCATTACGCACTCTGCTGCTGAATCTCAAGCAAAAAACAAGGCCGCAGCTGCATGAGATTATAACTCACATGGAAAAAGAGGCATTTGGAGACGAACTGCTTATCGCCGATCTTATCGGAGTCCATTTCGAGGAGGATTTATCCTGGTCCACCCTGCGCATCGGCGAACTAAAGGCAATGATTTATCTGGCACTACAAGACACAGACAATGCTGTGGAATGGTGCAACTGGTGTCTCCACTCAAGGACCCTCCCCCATAGCGTCCAGAGACAATACAGACTTCTTTCCATTTTACTGGGATTTTTAGCTCAAGGACAAAAAATTACGGATTATACGACCACCCTCCATCAATTATACAGTGACGAAGAAATAGAAACCTGTCGAAAAATGCTCACCGGAGAAATAATTTTTCCCAGGCTCTTATCTGGAAACAGCTGGGAAGAAATTTCTCCCTCTCATCGACAGTTATTGCGTTTACGCTCAAAGCTCAACCAATTACTACCATAGATTGCATCGAAATATTGTGGTACAGTGCAGCCTGTGTTTACCCGAAAAAAAATGTATACCAGGCCACGAACGACAAAAAAATACATGGAGTACACGACATATGACACACCCCATAATTAAAGATCTCAATCGTCGTTATACTACAAAAAGATATGACGCCGCAAAACGTATACCAGCCGAAGATATGGAGATAATCAAGGAAGCATTACGCCTTTCCCCTTCCTCTGTAAACTCTCAGCCGTGGAAATTCATTATTATCCAAAGTGATGCCGCTAAAAAAAGATTCGCGGCAACCTTTGCCAACAAGTTTGAGGTTAACAAGAAACATGCAACAGAAGCCTCACACACTATCCTTTTTGCCCATAACCCCAAATTCACCAGAGAACATTATAAACAGGTTATTGATGATGAAATCAATGCGGGAAGGCTAACCAAAGAAAACGCCATAGAACGAATGCGCCTCGGAATGTTTTTTGTTGATCTCAACACCAACGACTCAGGATACAACGCTAACTGGACCAAGGCCCAAACCTACCTCGCGTTAGGAAACGCTCTTCACACCGCAATGCGCTTACATATTGATTCAACCCCCATGGAAGGCATCGACTCCGAACTCATTGCAGACGTTTTCAAGGAAGAACTTGAAGGCTATGTATGCGAAGTCGCTCTTGCACTGGGGTACAGGCTGGAGGGAGAAGATTTGAACAGCAACCTCCCAAAGGCCCGTCGCCCTCAGGAAAGTGTGATTACTGTACTTTAAGAAAAACCAAACCCAGAACAAAAAAAAGGGGGGGGCCTGCTGTCTGCAAAGACCCCCTTCTTATACACCAAACAATCAAGGTAAAGTTTTAGCCACTAAGGCAGATAACTATTTTACAAGAGCCTTCGTTTCCCTTGCGATGGCAAGTTCTTCATTGGTTGGGATTTTCCAGATTTGAACTTTACTGTCGGCAGTAGAAAGCAGGGTTGGCTTCTTGGTACGCTGAGCATTGATCTTTTCATCCATAACGATACCGAACCCTTCAAGACCTTCCACCGTTTTAGCCCTTACGATATCATCATTTTCGCCTATACCAGCAGTGAAAACAATGGCATCAACAGAGCCAAGAGCTGCCATGTAAGCACCAAGATATTTCTTGTTTCTGTAAGTCTGGACATCCAGGGCTATCTTTGCTCTTTCATTGCCCTCTTCAATTGCGCTATGGATGTCACGCATATCACTCATACCACAGAGACCGTGAAGCCCGGATTTTTTGTTTAGCAGATCATCAATCTGGTCAATGGTCATATCACAATTACGCGCCAGAAATGCGTGAATTGCGGGATCGACATCACCACTGCGGGTTCCCATTACCAGCCCTTCAAGGGGAGTTAAACCAAGAGAGGTGTCAATACTCTTACCTTTTTTCACAGCAGTCATGGAACATCCATTACCCAGATGAACGGTAATAATGTTCATATCTTCAACAGACTTCCCCATAAGTTTTGCACATTCTGCGGCTACAAATTTATGAGAAGTACCGTGAAAACCGTATCTTCTGATCCTCTGTTCTTCATACAGTTCGTACGGAAGCGCATAATGGTAAGCATGCGGTGGAATGGTTTGATGAAACGCGGTATCAAATACCGCAACCTGCGGAACGTCGAAAAGCTCCCGGGCAACAGCAATTCCATCCAGATTGGCACGATTATGAAGAGGTGCAAGGGGGATAGTCTTCTCTATTGCTGCAATAACATCCCCGGTAATGATAGTAGGTTGTTTAAACTCCTCACCACCGTGAACGACTCTGTGACCAACAGCATTAATATCGCTTCTATCAGCAATAACCCCCTTGTCAGCATCGGTTAAAAGATCAATAACCATCTTCATACCGATTTTATGATCAGCGATCTCTTCGTTGATCTTGACTTCCTTCTCCTTGTCTGTATCAGGGTAAAATTCACATTTTAAAAGGCCGGCCGCAAGACCAATCCTTTCAACCAGACCCGTTGCAAGTACAGATTCATCATCCATATTAAGTAATTGAAATTTAATGGACGAACTACCTGAATTAATAACAAGAATTTTCATTTTGTAAACTTCCCTATTTGTTAATTTATTCACAATAAAATTGCCCGAAAACACAATTATCATTACAATCTACCTGAACCTCGGTTCGCAGATAAACAGTATAACCTGAATTCCAGTGTTGCATACTGCGGCCCACCAGCGAGATCAAGCCAGATTTACATCGGAGATCAATTACATACATCGTCATATCAAAGAGGGCAAGGTTTAATTTCCTCTGCTTGCCATGACTCAAAATGGTATAAAAAAGAGCCAGATCATAAACGGCTGCAAACATAAAAATACTCTGCTTCCCCAGAAAGGCAGGACAAGCAGAGCTAACCCAACAGCTTAATGCCCAGACATCAAGCCAACCACGAAAAGTACAATCAACAATAATAATTTTTATTGGTACTACCAATAAAAACAAAGCTGTCAACCCACCTGATTTCGACCATTCTTTTTTGCCTGATCAAGAGCCCGATAGGTGGAGGCAATCAAATCTTCTGCGTCACAATTATGGGTTGGGACATGCACACAAAGCCCAAGACTCAAGGTCAGATAGTCGCTGCATTCCGATTTTTCATGAGGAATCATCAGATTTTCAATTTTTGTGCGCATTTTTTCTGCAATAGTACGACATCCTGACTCCCCTGTGTGAGGCAGAACAACAATAAACTCATCTCCGCCATAACGTACAACCAGATCGTGGGGCTTGTGCACAAGATCCTTCAATGCTCCTGCTACCTTGATGAGAGCCTCATCACCTGCCTGATGTCCGTAGAAATCGTTATACTCCTTGAAATAATCTATATCCACCAGAATAAGGCCAATGGAAGAAGATATTTCAATAGCCTGCTTCCATTCATCCTTTAAGACCAGATCAAATTTTTGCCGATTGGCGACCCGGGTTAAACCATCAAGATGGGCAAGATTATCAAGTGTTTTGTTAACACGTTCCAAGGCAAGTTCGGCGATATTACGCTCGGTAACATCACGATAGAGCAAGAGTATCAAATTATCACCGATTTTTTGTCCTCTCTGCTCACAGGAAATATAAATTCCGGATTTTGAGCGCATCCTCCTCTTGAGAACAATAGTCTCGCCGGATATGAGTTTATCAAGCTTCGAAGAGACGTCCAAAAGATCATTCCTGCTCATAAGAGAAAAAACATTGCGTCCAACAAGCTCGCCATCTTCGTAGCCGAGCATTTTTTCCATCTGCGGATTGCTCTCTACAATATTTCCAAGATTATCTATAAGCAAAACGCCCTCTGCAATTTGGGAATATATCGCCAGGTAACGCATTTCGCATGCCGCAAGAGAAGCCCTCATGGCATCACCTTGTTCAATCTGTTCCTGCAACTGGCGAGCTGTTTTCTCTAGTTTTGCTCTTGAACAGACATAAAAAGAATTATGGAACAGAGCAATTAACCCGCTGGTAAAGTAAACAACGAGAAAACAAAACTTGAACAATTCACCAAATTCCCTTTCGGGCAGCGGCAAAGGGACATAAAAGACAAAAGCAAACAAAACCCCGCCCAATACGGTAACTCCCAAAGCCTCCAGACGCCCCAGCGTGTAAAACAAGGCAGGAGGACAACAGAGAGCCCAGGCCAAAACCTTTTTGTTCTCGCCATGAAAGCAGGCAATATAAACCATCACCCCCAAAAAGACGATACTGCTTATCCTGTAAACAACACTCTCCCTGATACACTCAAAATAAACAAGCAGCCAGCCCACAATAAGCACCGCAGCAAGGGCAAACACAATTCCGGCAAAGGTATACTTACCGACAGCGTAATTAAGTGTTCCGAAAACAGAAGATATCAGCAGGCTGACAACCACAAAAACGGTGTAATGCAAAAAACGGTTCGAGCCACTTCCAGCAGTTACCAATGACCACAGCGGGGCTGCATTCTTCTCAAAGAAATCAGCAAAACGAGAAAACATATCATCTACAACATCAAATATTTTTGACGTGAAAACAACAATATAAAAAAACACAAACCAACAAGGTATCCTGGGCTTGTTTTAATTATATGCTTTTTGCTGACCAAAAGACAAATCTCAAGGTAAAAAAGTAACTGGCGATTACAGATATGGATCGAAAAGATACTGTATTTCGTCCAGAGATTCGTCGAGGACGTATGGAACAATTTGGGCATACATATCGAGCATGACTATGGCATTTATAGAGGCATCCGCAGAACTGGCTGAACGAATCCGGTCAACAATTGCGGTATTTACAATCTGGATGTTTTTATAGATATTTTCCAGGCCAGCCAGTGAGTAATCGGCAGATGCATCTTTCTTTTTACGAAAATATTGCGCAAGCATATACATGGCACAGGAACGATAAATTGTCTCTTCTTCGTTGGCAAACGGCAGATGGAAACGGGCCATTGGTCGGAAAAAAATTGTGTGCGGACAGCCGCTGACGGCCATAATCGCACCCATAAAAGAGCTCAATGCCCGCTGGGCCGTTGTTCGTTGGAATATTGTGCGCTCATCGAACTGCACCTTGATATCAATTTCATGATAAGAAAGGACATGGTTAAACTGTCTTACAACCCCGGAGATAGCTACAGCCAGCGGGCATCTGTCCACAACCTCCACATCGAGAGGACAATGAGAACATTGTTTGTAGCCCAGCCTGGTCCAGTCGGGCAGTTGAGTGCCATTTTCATACACAATTTCAAGAGTGTTTTTGTCATACTTCAAGTCAAAGCACTCTTTTTTTTCAGCTGATAAAATAAAAGTGTATGTAATTTTCCTACACTCCATAAAAATTCTGCTCCCGGCTCCTCACGTGCAGTAATACATAAAAAAAATCAAGAACGAGTCATCATACATCTTTTTCAAAAAACAGACACTATCAAACCAGAAAGGGTATTATACTTAAAAAGGGTCTGGAGAACAATTCTCCAGACCCTTTTAATACGCTGCAACCCGGAAAGCATTTCCCGGCACATTTATTGTTGACAATACTGTTATCAAGCTACGATTTTTTCGTAGTAGCGTTTGAGATCGTTTCTCAAGAAGTTCTGAATTTTGGTGAGGCTCCTGCCATAACCAGACCAGAGATCCTTAACTTTCATACCACGAAGGTTTTCAAGAATCTTGGGTTCCATTTTCCTGTAAAGATTCGATCTATAATCGCTGTCCAGCTCCACGAGGACTTTGGGATTCGCCATTGCCTTCTTCTTCATCTGTGGGAAAGCAATTTTGCTGTAACCAATTCCGCCAACCAGGAGGGTTACTACAGCAAGGACGACCGGGAGGATAAGAGTCTCAAGATGGAACTGTCCCGTTCTGATGGAGGTAATCAGGGTAGACTCGGGGATACCCAGAACAGCGTTTACAACAAGATCACCAAAGAGGAACAGGACAACGGCAATTGCCCCGGTAATATTACTGAACTTCCAAAACACCTTGTTCGCACGCTTTAGAAACTGACCAACCGTCTCACCAACCATCTCAACCTCATTCACCTGACGGTCAATGTCTTC
>PDWJ01003866.1_pt1 | contig 20519 bp, 16 predicted proteins | sample 1430881 | NCBI WGS metagenome assembly PDWJ01 (sample SAMN01162460, study PRJNA174530) | Oral metagenome, whole genome shotgun sequencing project. | biome: Marine environment; feature: Marine mammal; material: Swab sample of the gingival sulcus; isolation source: swab sample of gingival sulcus... | reverse complement strand
GACGATCTGGCCGCCGAGGATCATCTCGACTGCTTGGTCCTGGCTCTCGGCGACCTTGGCCGGCCCACGGAACTGCCACTGATGCTCGGGCACTCCGGCGGTCTTGACGATGCAGCCATCCGGGGCGAGGTTGCCGGTGAGCACCGCCAGGCCGCCGTCGGTGGTGTAGGCGTGTTCGACCGAGCGGATGCAGCCGGTCTCGGCATCGGTGTCGAGACTGGACCATCGGTTGGTCGAGCTGAACGCCTCGGTGGTGCGCACGCCGCCGGGGGCAGCGTGGAAGAGCTCGTATGCCGCGTCCGTGGCCTTGCCGCCGCGGATGTCCCACTCGTCGAGCCAGGATCGCAGCGAATCACTGTGCACCGCGTGAACATTCGTGTCGAGCATCCGGGCTCTTTCGAGCTCGCCCATGATCGCCACGATGCCGCCGGCCCGGTGCACGTCCTCCATGTAGTAGCGGTTGGTGTTCGGTGCCACCTTGCACAGGCACGGGGTGACCCGCGACAACGCGTCGATATCACCCTGGTCGAAGTCGACGCCTGCCTCCTGTGCGGCGGCCAGCAAGTGCAGGATCGTGTTCGTCGAGCCACCCATGGCGATATCGACCCGCATCGCGTTGGCGAATGCCTCTCTGGTGACGATCGACCGGGGCAGCACAGAGGCGTCCCCACCGGCGGACCCGTCGACGGCATACCACCGTCGACACAGGTCGACGACGAGCGTCCCGGCGCGTTCGAAAAGGTCCTTGCGAGCGCGGGCGGTGGCCAGAGTCGACCCGTTGCCGGGTAGTGCAAGCCCGACGACTTCGAGCAGGCAGTTCATCGAGTTGGCGGTGAACATGCCCGAGCAGGACCCGCAGGTGGGGCAGGCCGAACGCTCGATGGCTTGCACGTCCGAATCGGACACCGAAGCGTCGACCGCTTTGACCATCGCATCGACGAGATCGAGGCGTTGCGGGGCTGCGTCAACGGTGCCATCGGAGCCGATCACCGCTTTGCCGGCCTCCATCGGTCCGCCACTGACGAACACCGTCGGCACGTTGAGCCGCAGCGCCGCCAAGAACATGCCCGGGGTGATCTTGTCGCAGTTGCTGATGCACACGAGAGCGTCTGCGGCATGCGCATTCACCATGTATTCGACACTGTCGGCGATGATTTCGCGGCTGGGCAGACTGTAGAGCATGCCATGGTGCCCCATCGCGATCCCGTCGTCGACGGCGATGGTGTTGAATTCGCGGGCCACTCCCCCGGCCTCGCGCACCGCTCCGGCGACCAGGTCGCCGAGATCCTTGAGGTGCACGTGCCCGGGGACGAACTGGGTGTAGGAGTTGGCGATCGCGATGATCGGCTTGCCGAAGTCGTTGTCGGTGAGACCGGTGGCCCGCCACAACGCCCGGGCCCCGGCCATGTTCCGGCCGTGAGTGGTGGTGCGGGAGCGAAGCTCGGGCATGGGACCCTCCGGGGCGACAGACAACGATCGGCGGCGCGACAAGGGCCAGGCTATGCCGCGCCGCGGCGAGGTGCAGCCGTCGGGGTCAGCCCCGGCCGATGTAGAAATCGTCCAGGGCGCAGGTGCCCGGAGCCAAGGCGAGCCAGTCCCCGGCATACCGCAACACGGCCAGCGCACTGGTCGGGTAGCCCTGGGCCAGTGCCGCCTGCGCGGTGGTCGAGCCGGCACTGTCGGTGAGCATCATCGCCAGGGCAGGCATGGTCGGGGCATGCCCGACGACCAGGACCGTGCCGGCGTCCGCGGCCTCGGTGTGCAGCACCTCGAGGACCCCTCGGGTGCCATCGTCGTAGAGCTCTCGACGCACCTGCACCACGTCGGCCGTGGCTCCTCCGTCGGTGGCCGCCGCCCAGGTGTCTTGAGTGCGCATCGAGGACGAGCAGAAGACGATGTCGCAGGTGATCTGCCGGTCGGCCAGCCAACGACCGACCTCCATGGCATCGCGACGCCCGCGGTCGGTCAACCGACGGCTCGCGTCATCGATGCCGCTGGTCTGCTCGGCGACGGCGTGCCGCAGCAGCAGCAGGCGTCTGTTCCGCTCGCTCATGTCTCGAGTGTGTCATCTCACCGGCCCAGACGGTCAGAAGTCCATCGACGTCTCATGTGCACCGGCCTTGTCCCCGTCCCCACAGGCCCGGATCAGGTGGAACCGCCGGGTCAGGCGGATAGTGGGCCGAAGGAGCATGCTCACCGAGCCGATGACGAAGAGCCAGGTGCCGGCGACAGCGGTGCTGGGAGAGAAGAACAACACACTCCCGACGACGAACATCACCCCGGCCAGGATGTCGTTGATGATCGACAACGTCTCGTAGCGGCGGCGGATCAGCAGTTCGTCATGGCCGATCCGGATCAGCAGGTCGCGGTCCACGAAACCACCGGTGGCGGCGCCACTCTCGTGTTCAGGATCGTTGGCGTGTTGCTGCTTCGTCGTGGCCATCTGGTCAGTCTGATGCATCGATCTCAATCGGTCCCTAGGGGACCCGGCATCGCCGAGCTCGGTTCACTCCTTGAGCCGCAGCATTCCTTCCTGCGCGATCGAGGCGAGCAGCGTGCCGTCCACGGCATACATGCGGCCCAGCCCCAGCCCCCGCCCGCCGGATGCCGACGGGCTGTGCCCGGCGTGCAGGACCCACTCGTCGGCCCGCCCGAAGCGGTGGAACCAGATCGTGTGATCCAAGCTGGCTTGGCGCAGTCGCGGGTCGTTCCAGCTCGTGTCGTGCCGGCGAAGCACTGACTCGAGGATCGAGTAGTCCGAGGCATAGGCGAGGAAGGCAGCGTGAATCGCCGGGTCGTCAGGCAGCTCACGACGCGACCGGAGCCAGACGCCCTGGCGGTTGCTCGGCGTCGGGTCGGGACCGGCGTAGAGGTTGCCCTCGACGTGCCGCAGTTCGATCGGGCCGTGCAGGATGCACACCGGGGCATAGGGCTCAGGTACACCTTCGAGCGCCTGGGCTACGTTGCGCAGGCTCTCGGCGTCGGGCACCGCGGGAGCCGGCTCCTGGTGCTCCATCAGGGTGGGTGGCCCGGCCTCTTGGAAAACCGCGAGGCTGACCGACAGGATCCGCCCGTCCTGCATGACGAGCACCCGCCGGGTCGAGAAGGAACGGCCGTCCGAGAGCGACTCGACGGCATACCGGACCTGGCGGCTGTCGTCACCGCCGGCCAAGAAGATCGTGTGCATCGATGCGATCGTGCGACCCGTCCCGGCAGCATCGGTCACCGTGCGCGAGGCTGCGACAATCGCCTGGGCCAGCAGTTGCCCGCCGAAGGTGCGTTGATAACGCTGCTTCTGGCTCGGACCGGAAAAAACCCGGGCTCGGCCCGGCGGCAACGCCAGCTGTGGATCGGCGGGCTCCGCCTGAACCGACAGCTCGAGCGTGCCCGTCTCACGCAAATCGAGCACATCGAGCAAGTCGGCGACGTAGTAGGGCGGCAGCAGGCCGGGACTCTCGTTCGTGGTCATGACAAAGAGCGTATGCCGATCCGCATCCTCTCCATCTCCCCCTCACCTGGCCTGGGCCCTCCGTCTGCCCGATCCGTCGCCGCCTCACCACTCCTGCCCCTAGTAAGATATATGCCCTATGCGCGGCCCATTCTGCCCCAACCCAAGGACGCCCCGTGCCTCGCACCGCTGAGATGAATCGCCTAACAGTCCGCCACCCCCGGTGCTGCCAGTGATCCGGACCCTCGTCTACGGGAGTTGCGTTTCCCGCGATACCTTCGAATTCCTTCAGCCCCATGGCTTCCAACTAGTCAAGTACATCGCTCGACAATCAATCGTCAGCGCCGGAGCCCCCCTGCCCATCGAGCAGCTCCCCGATATCCACTGCACGTCAGCGTTTCAACGCCGGATGCTCATCGGCGACTGGACCGGCTCCCTCATCCCGACACTTCGGCGCATGCACAGACGTATCGATCTCATACTTTGGGACATCTGTGATGAACGCCTCGGGTTCCGACTCAGCGATGACGGCGCCTTCACCCGCTCAGTGGACTCACTCTCGACCGGACTAGACCCGGCTTGCAGTTCTTGGCCTATTCACACGTTCGGCGCCCCCTCTCATTTCCAGCACTGGACGAAGCACGCCTCTAAATTCGTGGCTTACCTCGACCGACTCGGGCTCCGGCATAAGACAATCGTCATCGCTCCCCCATGGGCAGAGGTTGACGATTACGGCCATCGAACCAAACCATCATTCGGCATTACTGCGCGCATCGGCAACGCACGCAACCGCCCGTACTATGATTACCTCCGGGACACGACAGGACTCCGCCACATCGGCACCAACCGGAGCGTCACCGCGTCATCCGCTCATCAATGGGGTGCAGCGCCATTTCATTACCTATTCCATGACTACGTTGCCATCGCCGACGAAATACAGTCGTTCACCCGCACGCCGCTCACCAAGGTTAGTTCCAAGAACTCCTGACCAGGGCCAGGATCCTCATCCTCACGCCCGCTACCGCACTGGTACTCAAGAACTACTCTACTCCCGATTCGTCGCCTCCGGCGATGACGTCCGCGAAGAAGCATCCACACTCTCTCTCAGGACCTCGCGAAGCAATTCATAACCGGACATGGCCCCGCGATACAGCCGGCTACGTACCGCACTGGGTATTCGAGCCGGATAACGAGACACACGATCGGCCACCCCCGGATCACGATAACTCGCCAACATCTCACTCCGCTCGATCATCCGAAGGAAGCTCTTATTCTTGGGCGTCACCGACATCGCGATAGCAGGCACCCCGTACATCGCAGCAATAAGCACACCATGGAATTTGATGGACGCCAGCAAAGTGCACTTTGAGATCTCTGCGCACAGCACTCGGAGATCCTCGCTTGTTACGACCTCCTCATCGACTTCTGCTATCTGCTTCGCCCGTTCCAGATCACCTTGACGCAACCCCTTGTTCGCCAGCACAAGATGCCTAACAACATAATCCATCTCCTTGGCCCGATCTGCCATCACCCGGACAGCGCTCAAATCGGACCCCAGCGACCTATGCTCGCGCAAAACTATCCCGAAAACGCGTTCTTCCTCCGGCACCGCCGGGGGCCGCCGAAACGCACACACTGGATCGGGGAACCAGTGCAGTTTCTCGTCAATATTGAACTGACGCCCGAGCCAATCCCGGCTCTCAACGTCACGTGCCACCACGAGCCGCACGTTCGGATGCTCGAGAAAACCCCGGTAGTGCTCCATCACCCTCGGACGGTCAACCGTCTGGCGCGGGACGCCTAGACCATAGACAACCACGGGCCTTCGCAGATAATCCTCTTGCCAATAGAGGCCTGATACCCGAGCCGAGTTAATTAAATCGCCACCACCGATGAGAATAATGTCAGAAGAATCCGCGACGGAGTTCACGCCTTTCGTGAAGTACGGCTCTTCGGTCAGATCGTTCGCAACCCAGGTGTCGAACTCCGGCTCCAGCATCTGCCGATGGGTCTCGACGAAAAGTTCGTCACCGAAGTTGCCCCATCCGAAAAAACCGACCATGGCAATACGTGCGCGCTTCATCGATCTCCCTCGTTCGAAGTATACAGTCGACGAATCTGCGACACAATCCTCTCACAGGCATCACGCTCCGCCACGTCCACGTGCTTCAGCTTAACACCGTACCAACCGTCTATAAAAGACTCAAGATGATGCTCCCGATATTTCTCAAGAAAGCCAAGCCTACGAAGCGAGCCTACTTGAGCCGTCTCCATGACCAGCTTCTTGCGGAAGTACTCCACACCAAGCGCGTTTGTAATTGAATCATCACGTTCGGCATAGTAAACCAGGAAAGCATCCCCCGAAAAAGCCCCGGCCCCAGAAGCTGCTGCGAGCTCCCACCCGAAAAGCGTGTCCTGGCCCGCCGCGCCTTCGACAAAACGCAGCGCCTCCTTCTGCAACAAAGCCTTCTCGATGACGGCAGCTTGGGTTGAGATCACCGGAAACACCCCCCGGGCGAAGAACACGCTCTGTAGGTTCTCGATGCGAGATATCTCCTTCGTCGTGTGCCGTCCGATGGGCTGCACCGACGTACCGGTCACCTTGAGCTGGTACCCGGATACGAAGGAAACCGGCTCCCCCCGCGTGCGCAGCTCTTCGTGTCTCTTGAGCAGAAGGTCGTAACCGTGCGGTGAGATCTCATTATCAGGATCCAAGAAGGCTACCAGTGGCGCGCCGGCAAGATCGATACCAGTGTTTCTCGGTCGCGAAGCGCTGCCACTGCCGCCGTCGCGATAGCGGTACAAGACGACCCCGTGCGCCCGCTCCAGCGAATCCAACAGGTCTTCGGTTTCGGGGTCGTCGGATCCATCGTCAACAAGCACGATCTCCATTCGTGTCCAGCAATCCTGCCGTTTGAGACTAGGCAAGCATGTGTTGACTAGGAAACGTCCGTTGTTAAAGACTGGAACAATCACGGAAAGAACGGGGTTTGGCTCCTCTCGATGCTCAGAACGCGCAGCCCGGACACGAAGGAACTTCTCCGCTCTGCCGAATCCGATTTGCAGAGAATCGGCGTCATATCCGTTGGGCTCCTCGTCACCATCTCGACAAGTCAGCCATTCCGAGGCTGCCCTATATCGCAGGGAGAACACGGTCTCGTACACTCGGCCGAGCTGGTCGCAATACTCATGCCCGAAGGTCGTCCCCGGTTGCCAATCACCGTGATCCACATGGTGGGTGACGTAGTCCACATCAGCGAACTTGAAGCAGTTGATTCGATCGAGCAAATAGTCGCGCTCGTACCGGGAACCTGGCTTCCACGGGGCTAAATACGCAACGCCCTGCTCGACGCAAAAGCTGTCTAACTCATCCTCCGTTGTGAACTCCCATCGCCCCCGTACCACCGACTCGCTGTATGTTTGCTTGACGTACCGAGCTCGCAATTCTTCGTCCTCATCCATGAGGAGAACGAGTACGAGCGCTGGTTCTTTTTTCCCGTCGGAGAGACCGGCGTGCTTGAGGATTGTGTCCGCGGCATCGAATCCAGTATGACCGGATAGCACCGCCCGAACACCCGCCAACCGAGTCGCTATTTTGTCAAGATCGGAGGGCTGATGCAAATCCGCCAGGTTCTGCCGAGTAGCCAGCAAGCGAATGTTGGGGAACTTGTTGAAGACCGAGCGTGCGTAGTTCGAGATCAGGTATGCGCCCTGAGCTTGGAGCTCGTAGACGCGCATTGCACACATCGTCGGGCTGTCTTTGATAGAATTGAAGTTGAGGTTGTACCGAAACAGTTTGTGCACACCCTGCAACGCTTCGTGCTCAAACGATGGTATGCAGTACTGCTGATGTCGGGCTGGAAAACCAAATTCGGCACTGCCGTTATTCCGATCGGCAATCACAAGCGGATAGCCTGATTCGATAAAGCTATCGAAGACGGCCTCCATGTCGGCGCAACGCTCAGGGTACCTAACTGGGAACGAGCCCGCAAAAAATGCCCAGTCTAGCAAGGGGCGGAAAGCGCCGATCGGATTATTGAGCAAGGTGTTCGCTGCATATTCTCCATAGAAAACGCGATCGTGGCCGAGGTCGCTCCGGTACTTGCCGATGCAATCAGCATCAGATGTCAGGACCACATCAAACCTGCGCGCCAAAGGCAGGAACCGGTCGTAGTTGCTCGGATCTTCAATCGATTGAAAAACGGTTGGGAGACCGCGTTCACGAAAGTGTTCGATGATTTCATCGAGTGCCCCCAGAAGCTGCGGGCGATACGTCTGACCTCGCCATTCGCCAGCGGCGACACCTTGCCATCCAGTGATATAGAGGAAAAGATCGTACTCCTCGGCGGCGAGTTGCTCTCGGAAATCACTGGGGTCGAGCGGCGTAACCTTTTCGAAGACGTCTTTGTATTGGTTGAACATGTAGATGTCGGACACGATGGCCACTCGTTGGGGGCGCCGAGTAAAGTGCCGCGTTCCGTTGCTTCGCGGGAGAGTCCCGGCCAGCTGGACTAGAACGTCTCGGCTCAACGCGCCGAGATTATGGGGTGTGACATCAGTGCCCTTGGCAAGTTTGGGAGCCGCTTCGATCGATGAGCTAGCCGCTGGGGGGCTAGCGCTCCCATCGGCCGAGCATCGAAGGATGGATATCTCCCCTTTTCCGGAGAAACGAATGGCGATGAGAAAACGTGCGGCAGCAGGATGAGGTTGATGGACGACAACCGTATTAATGGGGTGAAAAGTAGCGCCGAGTCGCGCACCATTCGTAGAGAACTCGACAACCACGGCTTTTGCGCCGACAGTCGATTCCTGGCCTGTAGAACGAACCTCGAGGAACAAACGACGTAAGTTGCCGACGACGAGCCCTCGACCTTGGGCAAGCCGACCGAAGTCACCCGAGTCTCCGCCATAGACCAGGTAGGCAGGCGTCGCGCCCGGTCCCCGGACCCGCAGCGCGCCTGAGGCGTCTAGGGCCACCTGCAGGCTGCTCGGTCGGGTCCACGAGCTGTCGGCAAAGACGTTGCCGTAGCAATTCGGGAAGGAGACTGCTTCGAACGGGTCCATCGAAACCTCAATCACGAAGTGGCCAGGTGCCGCTTTGGCTTGGTGGTCGTTGCTCTGCGTGCTGCCGAAGCTGGCCAGCCGCGAGCGCCTTGATCTGGGTGGCATGCCGGTGCAGCATCCGCCGCAGCCAACGAACGAAGATTGCGACGACAACTAGGCCGGAGACTGCCGCGACGCCGAACAGAAGCCACATGAGGATGCCACCGGACCACCGGGTTGCCACGGCGCCGATGCTCGCCAATCCCCCGACGAGTGCGACCGCGAACACCATTCCCCGGTCAAGCTCCAGCCCCGTTCGACTTCGATCTTTCGGGCTCATCGTGACACCGACACGGGGGTGCGGGTCGGGCTATGGTTCACCAATCTCACCTGTTCAGCCCGGCCGACGGGGTCAAAGTCGGGCACCCGGCTACCACACCCAAGGAAAGCCGTGATGGCTGCCAGGCACCGAGCGCTCGCCCGACCGTCTCCATAGGGATTCGTCGCCCGGGCCATCTGCTCGTAGAGCGCAGCGTCCTCGAGAAGTTGAACCACGGCTGGGACGACCTTGTCTGGGTGGGTGCCGACAAGTCGTACCGTCCCTGCCTCGATAGCTTCAGGGCGCTCGGTGTTCTCACGGAGCACGAGAACAGGAACCCCGAAACTTGGCGCCTCCTCCTGCACGCCACCCGAGTCGGTCAAGACCAGCCGCGCGCGTTTTTGCAGGTGCGCAAACTGCAGATAGTCAAGCGGCTCGGTGAGCAACACGTTCCGCAGTGCCCCTAGTTCCGGGAGTAGGATCTCCCGGACTCTCGGGTTGCGATGCATAGGCACAACGAACTGATAGTTTGAAAACTTCACTGCCAATCGGTGGACCGAACGCGCAATGTCGCGCATCGGAGATCCGAGATTCTCCCGTCGGTGTGCTGTAACGAGAACGATTGGATGCGCATCAGCGACGATACGGCCGAGCTTCTCCTCTGCCCACTGGACCTCGAGGTCCGCCACTTGCAGCAAGGCATCGATCACGGTGTTCCCGGTAACCGCGATCTCGTGTGCACTGAACGACTCCCTCAGCAAGTTATTCTTAGCGCCTTGCGTCGGGGCCAGATGCAAGGAAGCTAGCTCCCCGGTAACCCGACGGTTGCCCTCTTCGGGGAAGGGCGATGTCAGGTCTCCCGATCGCAGGCCTGCTTCCAAGTGGACCACCGCGATATTGCGATAGAACGCCGCCAGCGCCGAGATCGCGACCGATGTCGTATCCCCCTGAACGACGACCGCATCGGGAGCGCACTCCTCGAGCAACGGGTCCAGCGCGGCCAGGAGACGAGCGGCCAATCGGTTCAGGCTTTGCCCCGGCTCCATGAGATCCAGGTCGTGGTCCGGTTGGATACCGAACAGCTCGTTGACCTGGTCCAGCATCTCACGGTGTTGACCCGTAGCCACTGCGACCGGGCGCACCACAGGCGAAGCGGTCAGTTCCTGGATCAGCGGCGCAACCTTGATAGCTTCCGGTCGCGTCCCGTAGATCACCATGACTGTCTTCATACGTCATCCCTCGTCGTCCGACCGTTCATATCATGATTCGTTCCAGCGGAAGCCCCGAAACAGAAGGCCGGCCCTGGGTAAAGCCAGCACTATCGGGAAACCATGTGTGGTCCCCGGAAAGACCGCGACGCATTTGCACGAACTGGAAAGCGTCAGCAGCGTAGATGGTCGCACCAACTGCGCTAGCCTCTTGCAAGAAAGCCGTATCCTCACCCCTGCCCTTGGACTGAAAAGCCACTTCCCTGGCGACCTCCCGGCTCATCGTGATCGTAGGACCAGCAACGAAGTTAGTGAACTTATGCCGAGCGAAGCCATTAACCAATACCGTGCTGTCGCGGTCTGCCATGTGCACCCATCGCGCTGACTTCCCGACAATGTCTGCTCCCGAGAAATTGCGAGCTGCAATGAGATCCTGGAGATAAGCCGGCCCATAGATATCATCATCGTCCATCTTGGCAATCACCTGACCATCACACCGATCCACCGCACGATTGAGGCACTCGCCGAGTTTCACCGACAGATCCTGTCGCATGAATGCTATGTCAAGACCGAGCTCACGCGCCAGGGCACGATCCCCGCCCTCAACCGACCATCCGTGCGTCGCGATGACGATCTGAGGGGCCAGTGATTGCCCCGCCAACATGAGCAGAACCTCACGCAGGCGTGCCGGGCGCTTCGATGCCATGATCACGCTGACATCAGTCGGGGCCACTATGTGTCGGTCCAGGCCGACAAGCCGCGCGACATGATCGACGCGGTGTGAGTAGGTGTGTTCGGCCCAGAGGTGACGTTGGCCGACGTGGGTCAGTCGTTCACGGGTATCGGTGTCCAAAAGTTCCTTGATCGCCTGTCGAGCGTCAACAACGGAATGTGCGACGGCTGCGCCTGTGCCCACGAAACGTGCGGTGGCCGCAGCCGGGGTCGTGACGACCGCCGTTCCACAAGCAGTGATTTCTAGCAGCCGCCGTGAGCACATCGTGGGTGAGTCAGTCACCGTGTTCACGTTGAGGAATACTTTATAGGCTCGATACGCGGACAGCATTCTGTGGAACGGGAGATTGCCGCGAACGTACTCAGTGTAATCTTGCGGGAATTGATACCTTGGGTCATCTCCCAGGAACCGAGAGTAGATGTCTAGCGCACACCCCGGACCGGAATCGATAGCTGCCTCGAGAAGGATCTCCAGCTGCGCGCGGCGTTCCGGGAACTTCTCTGCGAAGTAGGTCCCAGCGAAGGCAACTCCCCGTTCGTGCGCACCTGGTCCAGCATATACGGGATTACATAAAGCCGGCTGCACGGCGAAAGGTAGTACGGCGACCCGCTCGTGGCCTAGCAACTCGCGGTACTTCTCAAGGCAGTTCTCGTCGGTGGTCAAGACCCAATCAAATAGCCTAGCCGAGTCTAGGAAATCCTCGAAATGTACCGGGTCTTCCTTGTTCCAGAAAACCGTTGGGATGTCGTGTTCCTGGCACCAGGCGACGAGGTCGACGAGTTTCGGCCGAGGTGCAGTCGGCCCGGTCAGGTGGTAGCGCCAGGATCCGGAGTTCCCCGCCCAGGCAGATTCGACGAAGAGCAGGTCTACAGCATCGCGGGTCAGTTGGCGACGCCAACTGTCGGGTTTGATCGAGACAGCGTGCCACTCGTAGGCAAGAGCAGCCTGGGAGAAGTCGTCCAGGATGACCGCAACCCGTAAGCTGCGGCGTGGATCCAGCTCGGGAATGCTCCAATAGGGCAAGTCCCCATCCAGGGGGAGCCACGTCCCAAGCGAATCGGTTCTTTGCCGATGCCGGTGTTCACGGAGTTGCGCCAGACCGCCCTGACGGAAGTGCCAGACAGCGCGTCGTGCGCGATGCAGCACACCGAGGCAAGATTCAAACATGTGCTTCGCGCCAGGCTCCGCGAGTATCCACGTAGGGCTTGCCCTGCAATCGAGCAGGTGGCGACCCGCGGTCGAAGGCCGAATGGTCAACCAACAGCACCGCGAGGTCGCACCGGCTCAGCGCTTCATCCAGGTCCGCGAGTTCGACGTTGTCGAGTTCAGACAAACCCGGCGGGAGGTGTTCGATATGAGGCTCGACGGCTAACAATCGAGCTCGTGGTAGTTCCCGAGCGAGTTGCTCGACGATAGCTACCGCCGGAGAACCCCGGAGGTCGTCGATGTTCGCCTTGAACGCCAAGCCAAGACATGCGATGGTCGAGGTCTCACCGCTCACTTGCCGAACTTGATCGATCACCCAAGCAGGTTTATCGTCGTTGATGCGGCGGGCTTGGCTGATAAGCGCAGCAGATCCGGGAGCGCTGGCTACGATAAACCACGGATCGACCGCGATGCAATGACCGCCGACTCCTGGCCCCGGATTGAGGATCTGCACGCGCGGGTGCTTGTTCGCCAACTCGATAAGATTCCAGACATCAATGCCGAGTTGTGCGCAGATGATCGAAAGCTCGTTGGCGAAGGCAATATTGACGTCACGAAAGGCGTTCTCCGCCAGCTTCACCATTTCTGCCGTTCGCACGTCGGTCAGCCAGAGGTTCCCCCGGCAGAACGACTCATAGAGCGTCTTCGCACGTTCGGCGGCCCGAGGCGTCATTCCCCCCACGATCCGATCGTTGCCCACGAGCTCTTCCATGATCTGTCCAGGCAAGACCCGTTCCGGACAGTAAGCGACATCGACCGCCAAGTCACCACTGCTCACCAGATCAGGACGGGCTTCTCGAATCACTTCGACCATGTGCTCGGTGGTGCCCACCGGAGAGGTGGACTCAAGGATCACGAGTTCACCTCCAACCAACCTCGGCGCCAGCGCTTTCGCGGCCGCCTCGACGTAACTGAGGTCTGCCTCGTATGACGGGGTGAATGGTGTGGGCACAGCGACGACGTAACAACTCCCGCGAGGCATTTCTGTCGTGGCAGTCAGGCGACCCTGAGCTACAACTCGAGCCAGCGCGGACTCGACCGACGGCTCGATGAACGGCAATTCCCTGCGATTGACATCGGCTACCCGTTCGTGATCTACGTCTACCCCGAATACCGCGTGACCCGAATCAGCGAGAAGCACCGCGGTCGGCAAGCCGATATAGCCCAAACCGATGACGACGACAGACTTCTCCATGTCAGACTCCGCGAACAGCACCTACGAGCGCTCTTGATTCCAGACTCAGCCGACCACCGCTGGACAGGTCAACGCGCCGGCCCATTGCCATCATGGTGCCACTCACTTTCAGGGCTGCCTATTCGGTTGAGAATAACGAATCCACCGACCCGCTGCTGGGTGATGACGGTGGACGATCGAGGGACGTCGGCGCGGTCCCAGTGGGGGCGGTGTCGGAAGGAGTGCCTACCGATGTCGTGGAGGGCGTCGATTGTTCCGTGGAAGGAGTCCACGTTGTCGTGGTCACCGAGTCACCTGTCGTGGGGGAGAGCGACACCGAAGCAGTCAGCGACCCCGACTCGATAGACGAAGTACGGGAGGTATACGAAGCCGAGTCCGTGCTCGATGATGACGTGGGCGATCTCGATCCAGAAGATTGATCCCCGGAGTGCGGGGACCAAGCAGTGGAGGCGATCGGATTGACAGTTGTCCGGGGCGTCCACCTCGGCTCTGCCGACGTCGACTCGGTATGGGTCAGGGGGCGGCGCGCTCAGGCATGACCGCGATCGCGCCGGCCAATTCGGTGACCGGCGGCGGCCCGAAGCGGAAGTCCGGTGTCAAGGCGAGCCCGACTCCGGTGCCCGTGGCTGCGAGGCCGAAGGCCAGGCCGGGCAACAATACGGCATATGACAAACGTCCGAAACCGGCACGGCGCCGGAGAACACCAACGGTCGACCCTAGCGACACGGATACGCCGACGAGCAAGAGGCCGAGCCACGGGCCGACGATCAATGCACAGGTGCTGATATAGGCTACCGCAAGAAGGATACTTACGATTCGCGCAACACCGACAACACCGACAACACCGATAACACCGACATCTGCTCGTTTGGGTGAAGCGCTCCAGTCGAACTCCTGATCGACACTGAGCCTGGACTCCGGACGAAGCCTTGGCAGGTTGGCCTCGGTCACGTGATGCCTTTCGAATCGATCCGCACCCTGTCCATAGTAACCATGCGCACAGAACCCCGGTCAATCCGCCCAACGTGCTCGTTCGGAATCAAAGACGGCCTACCAGGTGCCAATCGGACGCTGCCCTATAGTTCTGGTGTCTGGAGAGGTTGTCAGTGGACGTTCTCGTACTCACGCAGCACCACCCACCTGCGATGAATCCTCCCGCAGCGCGGTGGGCATGGCTCATCGCCGGCCTCGAGGCGCGCGGCCACACGGTCACGCTCGTGCATCCGGCCGCCCGATTCGGCAGGCCGACCCGAGGGCATGGACTGGTCACGCGAGCGCTCCGGGAAGCTGCCTCGGCTGCGTCCATCGTCATCAGTGCACTTCGGTGCCCCGCCCCACACGTTGTCGTCGCCACTGCGCCGCCGCCGACCCTCCTACTAGCGGGCGCGGTCGTCAGTGTGATCAAGCGGCGTCCGCTTGTGCTCGAGTTGCGGGATGCCTGGCCGGAGCTGGCGCAGAACTGGCGTGAGTGGAATACCGAAGGCACTTCTACCGGCGACGAACGCCGCTGGGTCGCCGTCACCGAACAGGTCTTGGCATTAACGGCACGGCTGATGCTGGCAATCGAGCGGCGAGCCGTTGGAGTCGTCGTGACAACCAATGCCCACGTCAAATCCCTGGAACGTCGTGGTGTCGTTCGGGTCGTCAGAGTTCGCAACACCGCACCGACAGTGAAACCGATAGCCCCCCGCAGCGACCACCGTGAGCTGCGAGTCTTGTATGCCGGAACGGTGGGGCGCGCTCAGCAACTCTCCACGGCGGTGCGTGCGGTTGCCGAGGCGTCACGATCGATTCCGATCCAGCTACGGATTGTCGGAAGCGGCGCTCATTGGCGGATGGTTCAGCGGGTCGCCCGAGATCTCGATGCTCCGGTCGAGTTCATTACCAGAGTGCCCGCGTGGCGTCTTCCCGAGCACTACACCTGGGCGGACACCGTCCTGGTGATCTTGCGGGACTGGCCCGCTCTTGATGTCAGCGTGCCATCAAAGACCTATGAGGCGCTTGCCTTTGGGCGACACGTCAGCGCAAGCATCCGCGGTGCGACGGCCAAGGTGCTCACCGACAGTGGCGGCGGAGACGTCGTCACTCCGGGTGATTGGCACGCCCTGGCGCAGCTCTGGGTGTGGCTCCATCAGAACCCGGCCCGCCTCGATCATGTGGGAAGGCCAGCAGACTGGCTCGAACGCAATGCCGATCCCGAGGTCGAAGCGTCCGCATTCGATGCCTTGCTGCGGGAGGTGACGCGAGCGCAAGGCGCCACCTCAGGCGCTTTCCTGACGAGGTGGGCCCAAGATCTTGTCTTGACCGTCAGCACTAGTATGCAACTCCTCTATAGCGAGCCAGCGCATTTCGTCCTCCAGTTGGCCCGACGTTTGCACCTTCCGGTCCGACCACCTGCGCCAAACTCCGGTCCGGTGAAGGCGTTGTTGACGTGGGCTGCTGATCGGCCAGACCTATGCAAAGACCTACTCGAGCAATCCGGACCTCCGTGGCAGGGTGTGTATGCCGAGCTTGCGGCGCAGACCGGCGTTGCGTCACCGGAAGACCTGACCCACGCTCCTGCGGCGCGAGCTTGGCTGCTGCGTGGTGATCTCACCCGCGCGCAGGAGTGTCTGCCGGCCAGGCACCGACTCAAGCGTCGCCTTGAGTCTGAGCGACGGGTGTGGACGGTCGGCCATGTGCTGCCGTCGGGCCCTCCGGTCGCCATCCGAGCGATCTCGCCGCTGAGTGTCCTCATGGTGCTCACCAATTGTGTCCCTTACACGCGCTCCGGTTACACCGCACGCAGCCAAGCGATACTACGGGCATTGCTCGATGCGGGTGTTCCGGTCCAGGCCGTCACTCGGTTGGGCTACCCGACAATCATCGGCCGGCCAGGTGCCCCGAGGAAGACCGTCGTCGACGACATCGTCTATTGGCGACTCAAGACGTGGACGCTGCCCGCGCGTGCAGAAGATCGTTTGGCCGACCAGGTGGAAGCGCTAGTCCCGATTGCCCGGCACGTACGCCCGACCCTGCTGCACACAACGACCGACTTCACCAACGCACTCACTACTCAGGCTCTCGCCCAGCGACTCGACGTTCCGTGGGTCTACGAGATGCGCGGACAGCTCGAGTTGAGTTGGATCTCGGCCAGACCGGATCATCTTCAGGAAGATGCCGCCCACAGCGAACGAGTCGCCCTATGGCGGGCGCGGGAGACCGAGCTGGCACGACGTGCCGATGCGGTAGTGGTGCTCTCGCAGGTGCAGCGTGCGGACCTGGTCGAGCGCGGAGTCCCGGCGGAGCGCATCACGATAGTCCCGAACTCGGTCCCGGTCGGCGTGCTACGGCGAAGGCCAGCCGAACCCCGAGACACTCGGCGACGTCTTGGGCTCCCGGAGGCGGGTTTCTGGGTGGGCAGCGTGAGCGCATTGGTCGACTATGAAGGCTTCGACGTGCTGATCCGGGCGGTTGCCCAAGCTCGAGACGCAGGCGCGGACATCAGGCTTGCTCTGGTCGGCGACGGGGCCGCCCGGCCGCGGTTGTCGGCGCTCGTGTCACAACTCGGTCTAGGGCCCGACGTGGCGGTCTTGCCAGGACGCGTCGATCCCGCAGTTGCATTGTCGTGGCACGAGGCTCTGGACGTGTTCGCCATCCCCCGCCGGGATACCCGGGTATGCCGGGTCGTCACCCCGCTCAAGCCCATGGAAGCGATGGCACTTCGGCGCCCTATCCTGGCCAGCGACCTGCCCCCGCTGCGGGAGATCGTCGCCGATCCGGGATCGGGTTGGGTCTTGCCCGCCGAGGACGTCGACGCCTGGGCAGCCACGCTCGTCGACATTGCGCAGCGGCCGGACGAGCTGGCACATCGTGGCTACCAAGGCCGGGTATTCGCAGCGGACCGGACCTGGACGACAGCGGCAACCACGCTCCGGCTGCTCTACCAGCAACTCCTGGGCTCCCAGAGATGACCTGATCGTTCACCGATTTGCCGGCGCCCTAGCCACGACCGACGGCTGCGTCCGTGGCCTGCGCCTGCCAGTTGACCACCGCTGCGAATTCTTCGCGGGCCTGAGCAAGCAAATCATCCGCAATGTCGTGGTTTCCCTGGGCGGCGTTCCAAGCCCACCAACGGTATTTCCGTGCCGTCTCTCGGGCCGGACCGTCCGCGAGTAGTTCACCGTCCTGCAGCCACAAAGCACGCGTGCACGTCCGTTCGACCGTTTCGGCAGCGTGGGAAACGAGGACGATCGTCCCCGCGCGTTCGCGCAAGGCTGCGATCGCCGCGTCACTGCGTTGCGCGAAGGCTGCGTCACCCGCTCCGAGGGCCTCGTCAATGAGCAAGATGTCGGGTCTGGACACCGCAGCGATCGCGAACCGCAACCGGGCCCCCATCCCGGCCGAGTAGGTGTTCATCGGCCGAGAGACTGCTTGTCCGATGCCGGAGAACTCCGCGATCCGGGGTGTCAGCTTCCGGACTGCCGGGGGGTCGAAGCCCATCGCGTACAGGCCGAGTTCGATATTGCGCCGCCCCGACAGTTGCGGCACGAGCGCCGCATTGATGCCCAGGAGCGTCGGCGTCGACGTGGCCTCGACGGTACCGCTCGTCGGCGGTTCTACCCCCGCGATGATCCGCAGCAGCGTGCTCTTGCCGGAACCGTTCGGTCCCATGAGACCGATCTTGTCGCCTTGGTATGCCGTGAAGCTGACCCCTTTGAGCGCCTGGACCGGCGTGCGAGCTGGCAGCCCGAAGAGCCGACGCCATGAGGCACGACGAGGCGCGCCGGTCTGCGAACGGGGGGCGTCACTGGTCGGCGCCAGGTAGGTCATCCTCACTCTGCTGACGCGGATCGACGCCGGGGCGAGGCTATTCCCGTCCATAGGTGGTCTCGCCCCTCCAGAAATAGACGAACCCAAGAACGGCAGCACCTACGGCCCACGCCATGATGGTCAGCCAACTGCGAGCCTCCGGCACCGTGTCATACATCACGAGATCACGTGTCATGTCCAGGATGATGAATGCGGGATTTGCCTCGAAGACCGATTGGAGCGCCGGCGAGTGCGCCAATCGATCGATAGAGAACATGACGCACGACGAGTACATCCACAACCGCAACCCGTACCTGACGAGCTTGTTCAGATCAGGCACGGCATTGGTCAACCGGGCCACGATGAGCCCGAGGCCCAGGTTGAGACCGGTCTGGAGCGCGATCATCACCGGAAGCAGCAACCACAGCGTCGTCGGGTAGACGTGCGGAGGCATCGCAGCGACGAAAAGGAGCATGACGAGTTTGACCGGCAGCGTGCTGAGGAACTCGCGAAAGAGCGCGGCCAGCGGGAGGGCCATCCGCGGGAAGGAGAACGCGCGGACGAGGCCTTTGTTGCTGGCGATCACTCCGGCGCACGCAGTGATCGATCGTTGTGAATAAGAGAACGTGAAGACCCCGATGACAAGGAATGCTACGAAATTCGGTATCCCACGACCGCTTTGCATGACGATCTCGAACAGGAAGAAGTAGACGCCAGCATCGAGGATCGGCCCGACGAACAACCAGAGGTTGCCTAAAGCAAAACCGCTATTTCCTGCCACGAATTGGGCCCTGGCTTGTGAAGTAATGAAGTAACGACGTTGCCAGAGCTGTTGCAGGTAGTGCCCCAGTGGCATTCGGCCACCAACGGGCCGCAGGCGAGGCCGGTCCGCGTCGGCGCCGACGGTGTGCGGCCTTGCTGATCCAGACATGGGCCCTAGCCGGTCAACCCGTAGTCGGTGCCGTACTTCGCCACGTATGCCGCTAGGTCGCCAGCTCGCAGCGCTGCGCCGAGCTCGCCGGTCCGTGCAGCGTCGACGATATCGACGGAGGCACCTCCGACAGTCGCGAATCGTTCGATCGGCACGAGCAACGACACAACCCGCGCCGTGTCCAAGCGCAGCAGTGTGTCTCGCAAGTCGGCCACGTTCTCAGCTGTCACCGGACCGCTGATCAGGCAGTTGCCGACGAGGTTCTTGGCCAGGGCCGGGAAGGTGGCGGGAGCGACTCGCGCCGTCGTCTGGAGACCGCGGAGCATCCCGACGATTAGTGCCCGGTGACGTTCCGCGCGGTCAAGGTCGCCGAGCGGCAACGACTTGCGCTGGCGTGCGTAGATGAGCGCGTCGGTGTTCGTCAAGGTCAGCTCGCCTCGGGGAAAAGTGACGAGCCGGCCGGTGGATCGCACTCTGACGCTGGAGGCGTGACGGTTGACGACGACGATGCCTTTGAGCCAGCGGGTGATCGAGATGAATCCGTTGAAGTTGGTCTGCGCCGTCAGGTGGAAGTCGATCCCTCCCAACAGCTCGGACACGGTGGCCTTGAGCCGATCGGTCCCCCCGGCGCTGAATGCCGCGTTGATCTTGCCTTGGGTGTTACCGATGCGCACGTAACTGTCGCGTGCGATGGACACGAGGGTGAGCTTGGTCCGATCGGCCGAAAGCTGGGCGACGACAATGGCATCGGTGTTGCCCGTCATCGCGCCGGAGGTCCGCGAGTCGGTCCCGAACACGAGGGCATTGACCGCGCCTGCGGGGAGGACATCTGGAATGGACGAGGTCGTGGTCGGCGCCGCGACGGTGGAGGCGCTGGGTTCCCGGGTAGCCGACGACGGCGTGGGATGCGCATCCGTGGTAGCACTCGTCGTGGGATCAGCATCCGCGGCCGCACTCGTCGATTTGGGCGCCGTCGACGGTTTGTTGGAGCAGGCTGCAAACACGGCACTCGCGATCGCGGTGCCAATGCCCCAGAGAGCCGTGCGGCGACCGATCGGCATGATCGAACTCTATCCGAAGGCCCGGAAAGGTACCCCGGGTTGCGCTGGAGCCTCGAGACCGGTCAGAGACTCCCAACTCGTTCAAGGATGAGCTCGCGCACGCGGGCGGCGTCGGCCTGGCCGGACATCTTCTTCATGACCTGCCCGATCAGCGCACCAACAGCCTGGGCCTTACCGCCACGGATCTTCTCGACGATCGCGGCGTTAGCGGCGATGACCTCGTCGATGGCAGCACCGAGCGCATCGTCGTCCTGCACGAGGGCCAAGCCACGCCGGTCAGCGATCGCGGCCGCGTTGCCTTCGCCGGCAAGCATCCCGTCGAAGACCTGCCGGGCCATCGAGTCGTTCAGGCGCCCGTTCTGCACCAGCCCGTCGAGCTCGGCGACCATCTGCGGCGTGATCCCGAAGTCGGTCAGCTGCTTGTCCTCGCTGTTGGCTCGGCGGGCGATCTCGCCCGACCACCACTTCCGGGCCCCGGCCGGTCTGGCGCCGGCCGCGACCGTGGCCTCGATGAGCTCGACGGCCCCAGCATTGACGACATCGCGCATCTCGAGATCGGAGAAGCCCCATTCCTGCTGCAGCCG
>PDWJ01002539.1_pt1 | contig 20521 bp, 19 predicted proteins | sample 1430881 | NCBI WGS metagenome assembly PDWJ01 (sample SAMN01162460, study PRJNA174530) | Oral metagenome, whole genome shotgun sequencing project. | biome: Marine environment; feature: Marine mammal; material: Swab sample of the gingival sulcus; isolation source: swab sample of gingival sulcus... | reverse complement strand
ACCTCGCGATACAAACCTTGGGAATCGCTATTAGGTTCGTCGGCAATTACGCCCTTTGTGGACTTTCACCACAGACTAACGGCATGCCCGTCATACATGTAAAAGTTGCTAAGATCACAGGATCTTAGCAACAGGATCTAACAACTAGCTTGAACAGTTTTTACAAAGTCCGTAAAACTTTAATTTGTGATTATGAATAGAAAACTGATATTCAGCTTCAATCTTCTTTTCAACTGAATCAAGTAAATCGTATTTTACTTCAAGTATTTTACCACAATTCTCGCAAATGAGATGATGGTGATGATGATGTTTTTCGTCTAAATTCATTTCGTAACGAGTGATACCGTCATCTAAGTTTAATTTCATTAATATTTTCATGTCGCTAAGTAGCTGCAATGTTCTGTAGACGGTTGCCAAACCAATATCAGGACACTCAACGCGAACCTCGTCATAGATTTCTTCAGCTGTCAAATGTTCGCCGAGGTGCTGTATCATTACATTTAAGACTGAACGTCGTTGTGGTGTTAGTTTGTAACCTTTAGAACGCAAAGCATTTCTTAATTCATCCAAATTTAACATGGTTATCTCCTTGTATCTCCCAACACATTCGCAATTGATTATTAATTAATAACTATTATAGCATGGTACGAACAAAAAATCAATCCCTGATTATATAATAAGCGTATCTTTAATATTTACTAGTTGTCTTCAACTAACTCGTAATAGGCGTCAATAACATCGCGCCGTTCAGTCGCATCTTCAACAATCGAAAAAAGTTTTTCATCACCTTCGCTATCAACAGCAAATATGTAATCTTGATCTTCTTCAGCCACGTGTAAAATTGCGTAATCTCGGTTATTCAGTTGTAAAGTTGCGATAATTTCCATTTCGATCGGCTGTTGATCGTCGTCGAACAAAGTAATTGTTTTCATAATTGTTTTCCTTCAATCGCTAAATATTGTTCTAATATCAACTGAGCAGCTAGCATGTCAACGTGTTTAGCGCGATTTTTGCGCGATAAATCAGCCATCTTCATGATCGCATTTGCCTGCATGCTCGTTAGACGTTCATCAATTGGCACAAAGTTTATTTGCCAGTCAATTGTCTTGCCATAGATCACTTTTTTACGCAATTGTTTAATAAAAGTTTCATTTTTGGCAGATTGTTGACTTTTATTACCATTTAAATGTAATGGCTCGCCATAGACCACTGTGCCAACTTGGTATTTCTGACATAGTGCAATTATATAGTTGACATCTTGTTTTGTCGATTGGCGATAGTAAGTTTCTAAGCCCTGCGCTGTTATATTTAGCGGATCGCTTATCGCGATGCCGATTGTCTTGTCACCGATATCAAGTGAAAGTGCACGCATCGCCTATTTTTTATCCATAAAACACTTGAGTAATTCTTCAAGTATCTCATCACGCTCAACACTTCTAATTAAATTTCTAGCATCAGATTGCGAAGTAATATAAGTTGGATCACCTGAAATTAAGTACCCTACCATTTGGTTTACCGGGTTATAACCCTTTGCTTCTAAAGCTATGTAGACGCGCTCGATAATATCGCGTATTTCCACAGACTTATCGAGATCGAAATTAAATTTTATCGTCTTAGACATAAAAACCTCCTTGTATAATATGTTAATCAGTGTATTTATTAAAACTTATCACTTATATTTTATAACAAATCGTTTAATTGTTGAAGTGCAATTTTTAGTTTAGAGGCATCTTTACCACCGGCTTGTGCCATATTGGGGCGTCCACCGCCACCACCAGCGCAGGTTTTAGCTAATTGTTTAACGATATTACCGCAGTGCACGCCTTTGTCAAGCGCTGCATTGTTTGCCATTGCAATGAAATTCACTTTTTGTCCACTGACATTTGCTAGCACGACTAAAGTAGGTGCCGCATCGGCAGTTAACTGATCAGCTAAATTGCGTAGCGCATCGGGTTTTTGGTCTTCAAATTGGCCACTGATAACGTTGACTTCATTTATCACTTGTTTATTGTTCAACAATTGATCAAGCGAATCGTTAGCTGCTTGCTGTTTTGTCTTGTCGAGTTCGCGTTGCAGTGCTTTATTGTCATCAATCAGCTGCGTTACTTTTTGCAATAAAACATCTTGCGATGTCTTGAGCAATGCTTCAAGATTATTTAAAAGATCAACTTGTTTATTAAAAAGCGCTTGGGTTGCAATGCCTGTAATAGCTTCAATGCGACGCGTGCCCGCAGCAACACCGCTCTCGGAGACAATTTTAAATATGCCAACTTGCGATGTGTTTTTAAGATGTGTACCACCGCACAACTCAATGCTATAATCACCTGTGTTCACCACTCTGACCACAGCGCCATATTTTTCACCAAAAAGTGCCATTGCACCAAGTTTTTTGGCCTCATCGATTGGCATTTCTTCAGTATTAACTGCTAAACTATTCAGTATTTTTTGATTGACAATTTGTTCAATTTGCGCCAGTTCCGCACTTGTCACTGGGTTAAAATGCGTAAAGTCAAAGCGCAGGCGGTCACTGTCAACTAAAGAACCTGACTGTTCGACGTGATCGCCTAGTACATCTTTAAGCGCACGATGCAATAAGTGTGTTGCCGTATGATTGCGTGCAGTCGCCATACGTTTGTCGCGATCGACGCTGGCAGTGACAATATCCCCTACTGAAATTTTGCCGCTATTTAGTTTACAGTGATGCAAAATTGTTGCCGCTTGATTTTTTTGTGTATCTGTGACTTCTAGTTGACAAACAGCGTTTGCAAGTTTACCAACGTCGCCAACTTGTCCACCGCTTTCTGCATAAAAAGGTGTTTGATCTAATACAACGACTAAATCTTTGTCGTTTTCAACAGTTTCACAAGCTTCGCCATCGACAATTAAGCCCAAAACTTTAGCTTGTTTTGAAGTTTCTAAATAACCGCAGAATTCGGTAGCATTTTTTGTAATATCCATTTGTTTGGCATCAGCCCAACCCAAAGTATGACTATCACGCGAGGCGCGCGCCCGTTCGCGCTGTTGCTGCATGGCACTTTGAAATGCCTCTTCATCAACTGTCATATTGTTATCTGCCAATATTTCCATTGTTAAATCAAGTGGAAAACCGTATGTGTCGTATAGTTTAAACGCTAGGTCTCCAGCGAGTTGCTTAGCGCTTTGCGCTTTTAAATCGGCAATATAGTTATCTAGTATAACCAAACCTTGGTCGATGGTTTGCATAAAGCGCTCTTCTTCTAGCATGATAATTTTCTTAGTATAATCTCGTCGTTCAACGAGCTCTGGATAAGCTTCGCCAAAAAGCGATATGACGACATCTGCCAGTTGGTGCAAGAAATTGTCTTTGATGCCAATTTTCTTACCATGTCGAGCAGCGCGTCTAAGTAGGCGCCTTAAGACATAACCACGACCCTCGTTGTTAGGCTTAACGCCATCAGTGATCAAAAAGACAATGGCGCGTATATGGTCTGTTATTTTCCTTATTGAAATGTCGACAGCGGCATCTTCGCCGTATTGGCAACCTGATAGCTTGACAATACAATCTCTTATTTCAACCATGACGTCAATATCAAAAATTGAATCGACACCTTGTGCGATACAAGCGACCCGCTCTAAGCCCATACCGGTATCGATATTGGGGCTTTTAAGTGGCGCATAACTGCCATCAGCAGATTGCTCAAATTGAGTGAATACCAAATTCCAAAATTCGACAAATCGATCGCAATCACAACCTGGTTTGCAATTGGGGTCATCACAGCCCCATTCAAGACCACGGTCATAATAAAGTTCACTACATGGGCCGCACGGTCCTGTACCTGTACCAATTTCCCAAAAATTATCGTCTTTGCCAAGCCTGACAATGCGCTCAGCGGCGACACCTTCTTGGTTTAGCCAAATATCGTACGCTTCATCATCTTCTATGTAAATGGTTACCCATAGTTTATCTTTGTCGAATTTAAGTTCGTTAAGTGTGAAATCCCATGCTAGTTTAATAGCTTCGCTTTTAAAATAGTCGCCAAACGAAAAATTGCCCAGCATCTCAAAAAATGAAGCGTGTCGTGATGTTACACCGACGTTTTCGATGTCATTTGTTCGAATGCACTTTTGACAACTTGCCATGCGCGTTGCAGGCGGTGTAACGGCACCAGTAAAAAAATCCTTTAATGGCACCATGCCAGCATTAATCAATAGCAAAGTCTTGTCACTCTGCGGAATCAACGGATATGATGGTTGTACCAAGTGTTGATTTTTAGCAAAAAAATCTAAAAATTTGCTACGTATTTCATTTAAACCTAATGCTTGCATGTATAACCTCCAAAACTAAACGATAAAAATCGCGAACCTTTCAAACTTATTTAACTATAGTGACTATAGCACAATTTATTGCCGCATTCAAGTAAGACAGATCGTTTTGAATGCATAATTTAATTAAGTGCATAAAAATTTATCATGATGTGATATAATAAAAAGTAGAAAGTTAAAAGTTGATAGTTGAAAGGAAAAGCAAAAAACTTAAAAACAAAGTCAAAACCTAGATTTCTCGACTGCGCTCGAAATGACAGTAAAGTGGAAAGCGGAAAGCAGACGCAGGATTTCTCCACTTTGGTCGAAATCACAACCTTGAAAGCATATCAAGTTTAATACTATGATAAATAATCAAAAGGAGTACAGCATGAATTTATTAACTAGTACCCGCCAAAGCGCTATGCGCGTTCAACCATCTGATGCGATGCTTGCTGGCATTGCGCCAGATGGCGGACTATTTGTCTTTGACGAGTTTCCAAAGTTGCCGTTAGAGCAATTACTAGACCTGCCCTATACTGATATGGTAGGAACACTACTATCTTTATACTTAGATGAGTGGTCGACAAAACAACTTATCGAATTAGCACGCAACGCCTATCGCACAGCCTTTACAAATGACACATGTACGCAGTATCAAAGCTTTGAAAAATTACACTTTTGCGAACTCTATCATGGACCAACCTTTGCGTTTAAGGATTTTGCGTTAGCAATTTTACCACATTTGTTAACGACTTCACTTACCAAACAAAAAACTGCCAAACGGTTACTTATTTTAACGGCGACATCTGGTGACACTGGAAAAGCGGCACTACAAGGCTTTGCCGATGTCGCGGGTATTGACATTGTCGTCTTCTACCCTGTCAGTGGTGTCAGCGCGATACAAGCCAAACAAATGCGAACGCAAACGGGGCAAAATTTAGCAGTTTTTGCAATTGAAGGTAATTTTGACGATGCACAAACGCATGTTAAGAAAATGTTCATCAGCCGAGCATTTAATGACCAAGTGGCATCGCTAGGTGTACAATTGAGTTCTGCCAATTCAATTAATATTGGTCGACTTTTGCCACAAATTGCTTACTATGTAGACAGTTACCGCCAACTTTATAAAAAAGGTTCAATTAAATTGGGCGATGCGATCAACGTCGTGGTACCATCTGGCAATTTCGGCAATATCTTAGCTGCTTATTATGCAAAGCAAATGGGGTTGCCAATTGAAAAATTGATTTGCGCTTCAAATTGTAATGATGTGTTGACAGAATTTATCAATACGGGCGTGTACAACGCCAAACGACAGTTTTACACGACGATGTCACCGTCGATGGACATTTTAATTTCAAGTAATCTAGAACGTTTTATTTATCATCTTTCTGGTAACGATAGTGATTATACAGCAAGTTTAATGTGCCAATTGGCAACTGAGCAGCACTTTAAGGTCAATCGTAAAGTTCGTGCAGGCTTAACTGATTTTTACGGCTACGCCTGTAGCGAAAACGATACACAAATGGCAATAAAGCAAGTCTTTGAAGATTATAATTATCTAATCGACCCGCATACTGCAGTCGCTTTTCACTGTTATCAATGCTATCAAAGAGAAACGGGCGATCAAAGACACACCATCATCATGTCGACGGCAAGTCCTTTTAAATTTCCGGATAGTGTATGTCAAAGTTTGGCTATTGCTGATAAATCGAGTGATCACTATCAGAAAATTGCAGATTTAGCAGCGCTTTCGAAACAGCCGATACCGCCTTATTTCAAAACGCTTAATGCCTTACCAATATTGCATGATAAGACTATTGCGATTGAAAAAATGCCAGATTCGGTAATTGACTTTTTAAGGAGCAAAAAATGATGATAATTAAAGTAGCAGCGACAACCAGCAATATTGGCCCAGGCTTTGATTGTTTGGGCATTGCCCTTGACCTCTACAATGAATTCAAAATTGACTTTGCTGATCATTTGGCAATCAGCGGTTGCCCAGAACAGTATTGTACTGAAGATAATTTGGTTTATCGTGCCTACGTCCATACGATGAATAAATTATCAAAAACTGTACGCCCTATTACCATACAGATTGTAAATTCTATACCAATATCACGCGGACTTGGCAGCAGTGCCACCTGTATATTGGCTGGCGTGATCGCTGCTAATGAGATCAGTGGTGCAAGATTGTCTGACCAGCAACTTCTAGATATTGCACTTGAGCTTGAACATCATCCTGATAATTTAGCACCTGCCCTTTACGGCGGCATGGTTTTATCAATTTCAGCGCAATCAAAGACAATATGTCAAACTATTAAATTGCGCGACGACTTGGCGTTTGTTGCCATTGTGCCCGATTATCAATTATCAACCGAAAAATCGCGCGCCGTTTTACCTAAAGCGCTCAGCTACAGTCAGACTGTATTTAATATTGGGCGCAGCGCGCTGTTGGTCTCAGCACTTGAAAATGGAGATTATCATTTACTTCGCCATGCTTGTGACGATGCCATTCATCAGCCGTTTCGCAAGCACTTAATACCCGAATATGATGAAATTGAAGCATTGGCATACGATTATGGCGCCTACGCGTTTTATCTGAGTGGTGCGGGGTCAACAATGATTGCACTCTGTAATGCAGATTACCATAACTTTTATAACATCACACAAAAATTGCCAGAGAACTGGCAATGTCATATACTTAAAACAGCACCAAGTGGTGCCATTGTAAAAATTATATGATATTTATTCGAGCACACGATCGATAATACCGCCGCCTAATACTTCGTCACCATCGTAAACGACGACGGCTTGGCCAGGTGTAATTGCCCTTTCGGGTTCGGCAAATTCTATTTGATAGCAGCCATCATCTATTTTTACAATGGTGGCCGCGCTATCGCGCTTTGAATGACGTACGCGCACAGTTACTTTGGTTGCTTCAGCAAAGGATTGAACACAAATTTTATTAAAATCACGCGCAATTAAACCGTTTGAAAAGACAGCAGACGCATCTCCTAAGACAATTTCATTTTGTTTAGAACGTATTGCAACAACATACATTGGCTTACCAAACGTAATGCCTAATCCTTTACGTTGACCAACCGTATAATGAATAATGCCGCGATGCTTGCCGAGTACATTGCCATCGACATCGACAAAATTACCACCGTTTATTGGAAAATCGCTATTGCGCATTACAAAGTTTGCGTAGTCGTTATCTGGTACAAAGCAGATTTCTTGACTATCACGCTTTGCTGCAATTGAAATATCAAGTGATTCAGCAATTCTTCTGACCTGTTCTTTATTGTCAAACCCAGCCAGCGGAAACAAAATATGCTGCATTTGTTCTTGCGTTAAATACGCTAACATATAGGTTTGATCTTTTGATTGTTCACGCGAACGAAACAAGCGATAATGCTGTAACTTTTCATCGTACAGTATTTTGGCGTAATGGCCAGTGGCAACATAATAAGCCCCCAATGCCTTAGCTTTTTGAATTAACTTATCGAATTTGATGTAGCGATTACACATCACACATGGGTTCGGTGTTTCGCCTTTATGATAAGCATCTATAAAATAATCGACGACATCTTTTTTAAAGGGCGCCTTAAAATTAACCACATAAAATGGTATATCTAAATACTCGGCTACCCGTCTGGCGTCTTCCACCGCTGATAAACTACAGCAGCCACCATGTTTTTCAACGTAGTCATCTGCTGGATCGTCCCATAGTTTCATTGTGATACCTATTACGTCGTAACCTTGTTTTTTTAATAAATAGGCAGCTACTGTGCTATCGACACCACCTGACATGCCAATGACTACTTTATTTTTATCTAGCATACTCCCCGCTTTCAATAAATAACTAAACGCCGCATATTATACAAGTAATATGCGGCATCTACGTGTTAGAACTTGATGACTTTTAATAACACAATAATTAATACTCTAATTCTACAGCATGATCATGATCGTGGTCATGTTCTTCATCAGGATCAAAACCATCTAATTCAGGATAATGCTTGCCATTTTTTTTAGCATAGTCCAAAATAGCAGCTTTTAAGGCTTGCTCAGCTAATACTGAACAGTGTACTTTTACAGGCGGTAAGCCACCAAGTGCGTCAAGCACTTGCTTATTGGTAACTTTTAATGCTTCTTTTATCGTTTTTCCCTTAATAATTTCAGTTGCCATTGATGAAGATGCCACAGCTGAACCGCAACCAAAAGTTTTAAACTTGATGTCTTCAATCACTTCATCTTGACTTATTTTTAAATAAATTTTCATGATGTCGCCGCATTTGACATTACCAACCTGGCCAACACCATCAGCATTTTCAATTTCGCCAACATTTTGTGGATTTACAAAATGCGCCATTACTGTTTCGTTATACATAATTACTCCATTCTTTTCTTTTTTATTCGATACCTTCATAAAGCGGTGACATTTGTCTTAATCTGTCGACGACTTCTTCAAGTACATCTATGGTATAGTCAATATCTTGTTCAGTTGTAAAATCGCCAATCGTCAATCTAAGAGAGCCGTGTGCTATCTCATGCGTCAACCCGATTGCCATCAGTACGTGTGAAGGATCTAATGAACCGGATGTACACGCGGAACCACTTGAACCTGCAATGCCTTTTAAATCAAGGCTGAGCAGTAACGATTCGCCTTCGATAAATTCAAATGACATGTTGAAATTGCCAGGGTGACGCTCGGTTGGGTGACCATTTAATTTAATATAAGGTATTCTGTTTTTGATGCCATCAATCAATCTGTCACGTAATTTTTGACAGTGCGTAATGTGCTCGTCTAAGTTATCGTGAGCCAATTGCGCTGCTTTGGCAAAGCCGATAATTGCTGGCACATTTTCGGTACCTGGTCGGCGTTTGCGCTCTTGGGCACCACCTTCAATAAAGTTGGCAATGCGTACGCCCTTTCTGATGTATAGACCGCCTATGCCTTTTGGACCGTATATCTTATGACTAGAAATTGACATTAAGTCAATGCCTTGTTCTTTAACATCAATTTTGACGTTGCCATAGGCTTGCACGGCATCTGTGTGAAATAAAACACCACTTTCGTGGCAAACATTTGCCAATTCACGAATGTTTTGACGTGTACCGATTTCGTTATTGATATACATTATTGAAACCAACACCGTATTGTCTTGTATGGCTTCTTTTAAGTCGTTTGCCGACACAAAACCATATTCATCGACAGGTAAATAAGTGACTTGATAGCCCGCTTTTTCGAGCGCAGCCGCTGTGTGAAGCACAGCATGGTGTTCGATTTGGGTTGTGATAAAATGATTTCCTTTTTTGGCATTAGCGCGCATAACACCCCATATTGCCCAGTTATCTGATTCGGTACCACCAGCTGTAAAATATAATTCATCTCTGGCGGCGTTAATTGTATCAGCGATTGTTTGACGCGCTGTAGTAATGTTGTTTTTGGCGTCACGCCCAAAGGCGTGAACACTTGAAGGGTTGCCAAATACATCGCCAAAATAAGGCAACATTGCGTTGACGACCTCTTGCTTAGTCGGCGTTGTCGCCGAATAATCAAGATAGATGCGTTTTGTCATACTTCTCTCCTATTTCAGTTATTTTAACTTTATTTTTTGCCGCATAAAGCGCCATTTCGTCATCTAGCATATCTTGTAAAGTAATTGATTCGATCACGTCATCAACCGATGCCGTTATGCGGTTCCAAATCGTTCGGGTGACGCAACAATCGATTAGCTCGCAGTCGGCTAAATCAAGGTTAACGCATTCCGAAGCCAAAATTGGTCCTTCTAATATTTTTAATATCTGCCCAACAGTAATTGACGCTGGCTCGCCATTTAAGTGATAGCCGCCATGCGCCCCCCTAATACTTGTTATTAAATTATTTCTGCGCAATGGCAAAAACAGCTGTTCAAGATAGTTGACAGAAATTGCTTCTATTTCAGCTATTTGTTTCAACGACGTGGGACCTTTACCGTAATTCTTTGCTAAAACAAACATGGCACGAAGCCCGTATCTACCCTTGGTTGATAAGATCATATTACCTCCTATACACTATAAAATTACAAGGGATTACCTTCAGTATAGTATAGAGTACTGGTTGTGTCAATAGCACCAGTCAGATATCGTATTTTATTAAACGTTTCTTAAAAAGACATTATAGTTTACAACATATTTCATACGCATTCTGACGATATGCTATAATCCAAACATAAATGTGTTATTTATGAAAAGAGGTCTTTATGATTAAAAATCGTTCTTTTGGTTTTGGAATAGTTGTTATCGTAATCGGCATATTATTGTTAATGCAAAATCTTGGATTAGGCTTTGCTTTTAACTTTTCAATCGGTACACTCTTTAATCTAGCATGGCCTTTAATACCAATTTACTTTGGCTTAAAGCGCCTGAAACGTGGAAAAAATAATTTGTATTCTTATATTCTGATCGCGCTTGGCATTTTCTTTATGATGTCATCACTTGAACATGTCTTTCCAATACTTTCTACTATCCGCCGCTACTTTCTGCCGCTGACAATCATTTGTATTGGGTTATTGTTAATATTTAGGGCGAAGTCATTTAGCCACAATGATTATCACTATGAAACGCGTGAAAATTTTAGAGATTTTGAAGACAGTTATACTTATGATAATGACAGCGACGGCTTGTTTAGTAAAACTGAACCGTTAAAAGACGCTTATAAACACGCTGAAAACAATGACGCGCGCTGGCGAGAAATACCAGAACGCGTTTATAATACAGTGTTTAATAGCAATCGCATTACATTAAATGAAAGTGATTTTGTAGAAGGTTTAAATAGTATTGTATTGAGTAGCACATTTGGCGAAATTAAATTATCGCTCCCAAAAACGGTTAATATACTATTAGATGGACAGTCGACTTTTGGAGATATTAAATTTCTAAATAATAAATACGGCGGTATTTGTAAAGCAAAGTACACATCACCTGCTGGCGCAACTAAAACAGTTCATATAAAAGCATCTGCTCAATTTTCAGAAATATCAATTGACTTACATTAATTAAGTTATAGTCATGATATGCCGATATAGTAATATAGCAATTAATTGTATTATTATAGAGGTATAGCATGAAACAAGATCGCTTTGATGAATTCTACATGTTGCAAACAAAGGCCAAAGGACTTGAAAAGAAAAACCTAAAAGAATCGGCGTTAAATATTTATCTTGATATTATTGAAAACTATTTTCCTGATACTGATTTCAGCTTTCAGCGTGCAGTAATTTTATTGCAAGAAAAAAACGACTTTGAAACTATTAAAAAATACTGTAAACTAGCAATTGAACGCATCGATGCCTCAGAGATGAAGGGTTCGCGCCAATTTTTTGAAGAACAATTAGAAAAGCTAAAAGAGAAACCGAAAACTAAAAAAACGTTTAATTTTAATCATAAATTTTTTAATGCCAAGAATATAGCAATTGCTATATTCTTAATAATCAGTATTTTATTATCATTGCCCAACAAAGTGTTTAAGTTTATCTTTTTAATCTTTGGTGCTATTATCGCACTGTTGATTATCGATATTGCAAAGCGTTTTAAACTTAAACTAAACTTTCGTCTACAAACAGTTGGGCTATTTATTGCCGCAGCTATATCTCTTGGTGCAGCAACACAGATCCCCCCTCCCGAATGGACCAATTTCTTTTCATTAATGCCCTTATCAGAAATAGGCGCAAACAATGGACAAACAGTAAAAACAAATGACAAAAAAGACGTCAATGATATACCAAATGAGGCATTACAAAATATCAGCGAGGATGACTTGGCGGCTATTAAGCAATTAGTTACAGATAAAAAGTTAGCTGATGATTTTACATTGAAAATAGATAATGATACTTTAGTATTGACAATTTATGCCAAAGCGACTGCATCAGATGTCGCGCTAAAAAAATACGCCAGTAAAATTTTGACTGAATTAAGCAGTTATAAAGGGCAAAAAAAATATGAAAATCGCCTAGGCGATCTCTATAAAAATATCGATACAATGATTGTTTGTATTGACAGTTATGGCAAGATAAAGCTTAAAGGTAAAGTCAATCATTATACGCTAAAAATTGACTGGGATTAATTTCTAGTATACGCCTATCGCGATTGAAACGAAAGCAATTCAATTATTGCAGCGCTTGCGTCTATCGGCGCTTTACGCATATCGCGCTGAGGTTACTTATAGTATTCATTGACATTAAAAAATTATTCATTTTTGTTTAGATATTCAAGATATTGCTTTAAACGCTTTTCAGCACCGCGCTCTGTTGGTTGATAATAACGCCTATCTAGTAAAGCATCAGGTAAATACTGTTGTTTGACATAGCCATTTTCAAAATCATGTGGATATTGATAGTCGACGCCATGACCAAAGGTTTTGGCAGCCTTATAAGAACTGTCACGCAAATGCGCGGGCACGACGCCAATGTCCACTTTTTCTGTGTCGCTTATTGCCTGATTGATTGCCAAATAGGCTTTGTTTGACTTTGGTGAACACGCGATATAGGTAACGGCTTGTGCTAGTGCGATACGTGCTTCTGGCATGCCAACAAAGTTGACAGCTTGCATGGCTGCTGTCGCTAAGACGAGCGCATTGGGGTTGGCGTTGCCAACGTCTTCGGAGGCAGCAATGACAACGCGCCTTGCAATAAACATAGGGTCTTCGCCAGCTGCTAACATGCGCGCCAAATAGTGTATTGCCGCATCGGGGTCTGAACCGCGCATGCTTTTAATAAAAGCTGAAATAACATCGTAGTGTTGGTCGCCGTTTTTGTCGTAGTTGATATCTTTTCTTTGAAAACTGGCTGCGATGTCGTCTTTGCTAATCAGTAGTTCGCCATTTTGATTAAGATCAGTTGACAGAACAGCCAATTCTAAGGCATTAAGCGCCTTTCTGGCATCACCATAGCAAAAACTAGCTAAATAATCAATTGCCTCGTCGCTGACGATTGGCGCTAAACTTGCCAGGCCGCGTTCACTGGTCAGGGCGCGTTTTAATAAAGTGATTATCTGATCTTCTTGCAGTGGTTTTAAACGAAAGACTAGCGTACGTGAAATCAATGCACGATTCACTTCAAAGTAAGGGTTTTCGGTCGTCGCACCAATTAATATAATGGTGCCGTTTTCAACAAAAGGCAATAGCGCATCTTGTTGCGCTTTGTTAAAGCGATGTATTTCATCGATAAACAAGACTGTACGCGACCCCTGCAACAGCTTATATTCAGCTTTTTCAATCGCCTGTTTAATGTCTTTAATGCCTGACGTAACAGCATTTATACTGAGAAACTGCGATGCAGTCATGTTTGCGATTATGCGCGCAATACTGGTTTTGCCAATGCCAGTTGGCCCATACAAAATAATTGAACGCAGTTGATCGGCTTTAATCATGCGCCTAAGCAATGTCCCTTCACCGAGTATGTCATGCTGTCCGACAAATTCGTCAATCGAAAGCGGTTTCATACGTTCTGCTAAGGGGGCGTTTTTATTCTTTTCAATATCGGTAAGGCGATCGATGATTGTCATTAAATAAACCTACACATTATAATACAAGCTAGCTGTTGCGTATTCTGGGTCACAAGTGACTTGCGCGCCCAAGCCGCGCAGCATTTCTTCGTCGCTATTATTGAGAATTGTAGTTGAATGTACCTGCACATATTTAAGTTCGCCAATGCAATCAAATGCCGCCTGCGCAGTGGGATTAGTTGCGGCCGATATACTGAGCGCAATTAAAATTTCTTCTAAGCCAAGTGTTTTGGCTGGCTTGCCTAAGGCGTTTAATTTCAATTGGCCGATTGGTTCTAAAATAAGTGGCGACAACAAGTGAATATCGTCGCTGATCTTCGCCATGTGTTTAAGGGCGTTAATTGTTGCAGCTGCTGGCGCGCGCATTAGCTCTGACCCTTTACCGGTCACAATGGTGCCGTCGTTAAGTTCAATTGCAACGACAGGTATGACATCGGTTGAAAGTTTTGCGTTAATTATTTGTGCTTTATGACGGGCAGCCGGAACAACTTTACGGTCTTCTTCTGATAGCCCCAGTTTATCCATTAGCACTTTAGAACGTTCATAACCTTCGCTGTCAAGCTGCCCGCGCTTGTATTCAACAGCTGATTTAAACATGCGGCGAATGACTTCTTGCCTAGCCGCTTCGCTGACAATATCATCATCAATTATGCCACATGAAATTCGGTTGACACCCATGTCAGTTGGTGATTGATAAACAGAGGTTTCACCGGTGATTTTTTCAAACATGCGCTTTAAAACGGGAAAAGTCTCAATGTCTCTATTGTAATTAACCGCCATTTCGTTGTAGGCCTCTAAGTGAAAATGGTCGAGCATATTGATGTCTTTTAAGTCTACAGTGGCAGCTTCATAGGCGACATTGACAGGATGCTGCAATGGTAAGTTCCAGACAGGAAAAGTTTCAAATTTAGAATAGCCTGCCGAATTACCACGCACGTACTCGTGATAGAGTTGATTTAGACAAGTTGCCAATTTGCCATTGCCAGGTCCTGGTGCCGTAACGACGACAATCGGCTTAGTCGTCTCAATATAAGGGTTTTTACCATAGCCCTCTTCACTGACGATGGTATCTACATCAGTTGGGTAGCCCTTGGTTGGCGTATGACAATAAGTTTTAATGCCGCGACGCTCTAACTTGTTGATAAAGACATTGGCAGATGGCTGTTCAGTATAGCGTGTTATAACAACGCTGTTGACAGGTATATCATTGTTTCTAAAGTCATCAATCAGTTTAAAAACTTCAAGCTCATAAGTTATGCCCAAGTTTTGATTGGTTTTATTTCTTTCAATATCGCCTGCGTAGATACAAATAATAACTTCAGATTGGTCTTTTAAGCGCTTTAATAATTTTACTTTAACATTTTCATCAAAGCCGGGCAAAATGCGCATGGCGTGCATATCGTGAAACAACTTTCCGCCAAATTCTAAGTACAATTTATCATAATGATTAACGCGTTCAAGAATACACTTAGTCTGTTCGCTTAAATATTTATCAGAATCAAATCCTCTTTTCACAGTTTACCTCACTCTATCTAACTCGTTGTACAATCCTATTTATTTTATCATATTTATCACTTTATTTGAACCCAGATTATGAATGTGATCAATAAAAATTGAGACTTTAAATAATACAGTTTAATAAATGAAATATTTTTAAAAATAAAGAATAGCGTGTTTAATGATTTTATAGTGGGTATAATTATCAAGTAAGTAAATAGAACGGTTGTTTATTTGCTTTTACATTTTTATTGCACATTTATAATATATCTTAGGAGGAAATATGAAAAAAAGACTAGCTTTACTACTTGCAGTTGTAATGATTTTATCATCAATATCATTTGCAACACCAAATTACGATGACTATGGTCTAGAACTAAAGCAACTTGGCGTTATTAAAGGGGATCAAAACGGCAACTTAAATGCTGCAAGTAACCTGACACGAGAAGAAGCAATTGTCACTTTAACGCGTATGATGGGCCTCGAATCACTCGCAGTAGAATGTGTTGATGAACAGCCATTTAGCGATGTGCAAGCTGATAACTGGGCACGACCTTATCTTGGCTTTGCTAAGAAAAAAGGCTGGACAAACGGGATTGGCGCTGGAAAATTTGGCCTTGGCCAAGAAGTAACACTTCAAGAGTATTTGACCTTTATGCTACGTGCGCTTGGTTACACAGGTGCAGATGTCTATGACAAAGCATTAGCCATGTCAAAAGACATGATGCTACTAAATGACGTTAAAGAAGCTGACCAAAAGGAAGCTATAAAACGCAGTGACGTCTTTGTCATTATGTACAATACGCTAATGACAAATTCTAAAGACAGCGACCAAAAATTAGGTGTTAAACTTGGCATAATGAATGCTGAGGATGCTGTAACTGAAACGGTCTATCCACTTGAAATTGAAAACTACAATGGCGAAACATTGGTGATCAATAAAAAACCAATGCACATTGTATCATTAAAGTTAGGCCTTGATGAATTATTACTCGGCTTAGCAACAATTGATCGCGTCGCTGGATTATCTGGTCAAGTTGGCAATTCTAAGAGCGTTTCATTGGCGGCTGACTATGCGGCTAACTTCCCTAAAATGGAAGACAACTTTGAAGTTATCTTAGCGCAAAACCCAGATTTAATCATCGGCTCAAGCTGGATTAAAAAAGAATTATTAGCACAAATCGCCGACAGTAAAATTCCTTACTATGGCTATAAGTCGCCTAACACAATTGAAGAACAAATTGCCGTTATCAGAAACTTTGCTACAGTGCTTGGTTCACGGGCTAAAGGTGAAGAGATCATCGCCGATTGGAACAAGCGTTTAGCAGTCATTGACGAAAAGGCTGCTACCATTAAAGAAGAAAATAAGTTAATGGTCTTACCTTATAACATGCACGGCAAGACAAATGCCAAAGGCACGATTATCGACGAAATCATCTATCGCGTTGGCGCAAAAAATGCTGCTACTGAAGCTGGCCTAGAAAAACGCGCTAAGATTTCTAAAGAAAAAATTATTGAAATCAACCCAGATGTTATCTTGATGACAGCTTGGGGCATGGACGACCTCGACGAGTTCAACAAATTTGTAGAAGACATGAAAAACGACCCAGCACTCAAAGACCTTAAAGCGGTTAAAAACAATCGTGTTATCGTCGAAGATGGTCGCTATATGACGATTGTCACACAACACTTAATTAACGGCATCGAATTTGTCGCTAAAAATGTTTATCCTGAGGTATATGGCAAGTGATTAAAAAACAACCATTGATACTGCTTATCATCATCGGATTAATACTACTTGTCGTATCAGTTGCGTTGGCTTTATCAATAGGTTCTGTTGCTGTACCGTTCAATGAACTCATTAGCGTGCTGTCACTTAAAAGTGACAGCACGCTTTATAATAGTATTATTTTATATGTCAGATTACCGCGTGTTATTGTCGCCCTATTGGTCGGCATGAACTTAGCGGCAGCTGGCGTAGCGGTACAGGCAGTCTTTCGCAACCCAATGGCAAGTCCAGGTATAATCGGCATATCAAGTGGCGCCAGTTTGGGCGCTCTAATCTGTATTGTATTAGGTTTACATGTCGCAAGTTTATATTATATACCAGCTTTTGCAAGTGCTTTTGCATTAGTCAGTGCTTTTATCGTCTATCGCGTTGCCAGTCGTGGGCGCAGTGGGCATATTATCAGATTAATTTTAGTCGGTATAGCGATTAGCATGCTGATTCGTTCAGCCATTCAGCTAATACTCAGCGCAGTAGACGAACAAAAAATTGCCCAATACGTCTTTTGGAGCATGGGGTCACTAGCCGACCGCCGTTGGGAACACGTTACAATGCTGCTTATCCCTACCCTACTCTGTTTGATTTACTTAGTCTTTCGAGCGTCAGACTTAAATATGCTGCTACTAGGTGAATCAGAAGCCAAGACGATGGGTTACGACGTTAAACGCGGTAAACGTGCCTTTTTGATAGCCAGCAGCGTGGCGACGGCAATTTCAGTCAGCGTCAGCGGCATGATTACCTTTGTCGGTTTAATTATTCCGCACATTGTACGCATGGCAGTCGGTAGCGACAACCGCAAATTGATGATTTTATCAATTATTTCAGGCGGCATCTTTTTAGTGATTTGCGACCTAATTGCGCGCACTGTGATATCCCCTGCTGAAATGAGCGTTGGTATTATCACATCAATAGTTGGTGCGCCAATTTTATTGTACCTAATCGAAAAGCGCATGAGGACAGGCCTATGATTAAAATAGAACACTTAGATTATGGCTATACCAATCGTTTGGTGCTAAAAGACATCAGCCTAAATATTGAACGCGGCGAAATCGTCGGCATTATCGGTGCCAATGGTTCAGGTAAGACAACGCTGTTAAAATGCATTGTCGGCCTGTACGAAACCAATAAAAAAGTGATATTAGATGATAAGGCAATTGAAGATTACGCATTTAAAGACCGCGCTAAAAAAATAGCGCTGATGCACCAGTCTGAAATGATCAACTTTGATTTTTCCTGTTTTGATGTGGTGTCATTGGGGCGCTTTGCCTATTTGGGTGCCTTTGCAAAGATGACAGACAACGACATTGCAGTTGTCACAAATAAAATGGCTGATACCAACACCAGTGAGTTTAGCGAACGCATTATTACGCAGTTATCAGGTGGTGAACGGCAGCGCATATTATTTGCCAAGACACTAACGCAAGAAGCCCCCTATATTCTACTAGACGAGCCGTCTTCAACACTTGATATTAAGCATGAAAAAGAAATACTAGAAATGGCAAAACTACTCAGCCAACAAAATTGTGCACTGATCATCAGTATACACAATATTCGATTAGCTGCCAAATACTGCAAGCGTTTAATACTACTAAGTGACGGCAAAATATTGGCAGATGGTAAACCTGAAGATGTTATCACAGCTAATAATTTAAAAATCGCCTATGATGTCGATGCTGAAGTTTACTACAATGAAAAGGCGGGACAAATTGATTTTGTGGTAAAATAGTTAAGTGGAAAGTTGAAAAAAACGTCTGTTAATCAGGCGTTTTTTGCTGTCTGGTTCAAAAATGTAGAGCGCTGGCGTAAGCCGATGCTTTACGTACGCGGGCACGGCTCCGCGTTTAACGGGGCAATCGGTGGAATTTATCGAAGCGCTTATGCTAACGCTGCGCAATTCCATCGTGCAAGTGCTCGCTAACGTTGCATCCTGCAACGTTTACGCAACGCGCTCCGAAAATCTTTTAAAACTCCCCTACGCTACCGGTGGAGCTTTGTCTTTCGCGTAACGTTCCGCGAAGCGGGTTGTCCTAGCGAAACGATAAAGCGGAACGATTTCAGTACCAGGAGCGTTTCAATCGCCAAACAAAGAACGAGATTTCTCAACGTTGCTCGAAATGACAGAAATGTCTTCAGTTGATATGAAAGCTACAAAAAGCGCTAGTTTTTACCAGCGCTTTGTAATCATATATAATGCTATTCTTATTTATAAGTCTTTTCAACATAGGGCGACGTCATTAGCGCCAGCATTGCACCATATTCAATATCAAACCGCACAATATCCCCTACTTGATACTTATCGGCAACATCGGTAAGGTCGACAATTAAATGATCACTAGACGCACCAAAAATGCTAATTGCCTTGTCTTCAGGTATTAAATTATCAATGTGAACATCTTGTCTACCGATTGCCAGTATTGCACGAACACGCTCACCCTTGTCAACAAAACTTGGCGTGTTACCAAAGGCGTCCATACCAATTTTACCAATTGGTAATGATGGCTTCACCTTTTTCTCGATGATTTCAGCTTCTAGTTTAAAGACGTCTGTGTGTGTACCCACAATGGCATCACCATAGGCGGTTTCACGCCCTAAGACAATTGATTCGCCCAAGCGTAAATTATTGATTGCCGCTGGCATTTCACCTTTATCTAATAAATAGACACTACTTGAATTGCCGCCTGATAGTATTTTAACGGTGATGTCGTGTTTTTCTTTTAACTCAGTAGCTAAATCGGTTAATTTAGATAGTGTTTCTACTGTTGGAATAACACCGCCATAGCAAGTTAAATTGACGCCTAAGCCAAACAATTTAATGCCTTTAACAGCTTTAATGTCTGTCACCATTTGGTCGAAATCAGTTGGCCAAATGCCCTCGCGCAAATCGCCAAGGTCAATCATTAGTATAATTTTATGCTCTTTATTTTTAGCTTGTGCGGCTTTACCTAAAGCCTTTATCGTTGTAATTTCTGAGTTTAGCGATATATCGCTGTATTCAACAATTTGTTCGACTTCGCTTAGTGATGGTAAGCGAAGTAATACTTTTTCAATATCAAAATCGGCTAGTTTTTTTAAGTTTAATAAGCGCGAATCGGCTAAGTAGTCAACCCCGCCGTCAATATAGCACTGTGTCAGTTCACTGTCAGCGCAAAACACTTTGGTGACGCCCATTGCCGTCAGGTTGTTTGCCTTACAGCGCGCTACCATCGCCTTTACATTGTCCGTTAGTTTTGTTTTGTCTATTACTAATCTTGGGTACATAATTACCTCTTATCTTTTTTATTGTTATTTGTAACTAAATTTATGGCGCTTGCGTAAGCCGATGCTTTACGTACGCGGGCACGGCTCCGCGCTTAACGGGGCAATCGGTGGAATTTATCGAAGCGCTTATGCTAACGCTGCGCAATT
>PDWJ01002327.1_pt1 | contig 20538 bp, 19 predicted proteins | sample 1430881 | NCBI WGS metagenome assembly PDWJ01 (sample SAMN01162460, study PRJNA174530) | Oral metagenome, whole genome shotgun sequencing project. | biome: Marine environment; feature: Marine mammal; material: Swab sample of the gingival sulcus; isolation source: swab sample of gingival sulcus... | reverse complement strand
CAAACGAGGCATTTGTCCTGCAGTTGGAGAAATATCAGCGGAACTGTTTTTCTGCTCCATCAAATTTTTCCAATTCCCGTTATCATCCAGGTTTCGTGTAGCGTAGTGTCCACCCATTTGTCGCCCACCTGACTGAGGTTCGTGTTCGATATCGGTGTGTGCATACAATCCTGCGAAGTATTGTTGAACATTCAATTGACCGATAGCCATCATGATGGTTTGGTCGCGGTAGTAACCTGATCGGAAGTCTCCATCTTTGAATTGTTTGGCCAATGCAATTTGAGCCAATTCTTTTCCATCTCCGAAAATTCCGAACTTCGCTTTACCCGTCAAAACTTCACGCCTGCCGAGTAACGACGCTTCACGTGAAATGGATGCTAATTTGAAATCTTCGAGTACTTGCGTTTTGAATCTTTCGAATTCTGCACTTTTCTTTGGATTTTTGACGGATGTTTTTGCCATAGTGTTCAATTTGAGTGGTGCAAAAGTACGAATTTGAGCGGTAAAAATAAAGCCCTTGAAAACGGTGTGTTTTCATCCGTTTTTTTTGAACGTTTTCATCCTTTAAGTCAATTATTTAAACATTTGACTCAACAATATGCGATTCAATTCTAACTTTGCATTATGGATTTCAAGGATAAAATAAAGAAATACGCGCCCTATTTTGTTGACGTGTGGCAATATTTGGTGATCATTTTGATCTTTATTATTGCAGCATTGTTCATTTTATAGTTAAGAAGGTAATTCGTAACTTTCGAGAAATTACGCTCGAATGAAAATTTTCTACTTTTTACTTCTTATACTTTCTCCACTTTTTTCTCTTTCTCAGGTGAATATTGATTCGGTTGGGCATGTCGATTATGCGGCATTGCACAATACAGGGTTGAATGATATTTGGGGATATGTAGATGAAAATGGCAACGAATATGCCCTAGTTGGAGGAAAAAAAGGAACAGGAGTGGTCGATGTAACAGACCCGTCGAATCCTGTAGAAGTTTTTTGGGAGCCAGGTATGGAATCTGTTTGGCGTGATTTAAAATCGTTTGGGGATTATGCATACGTTACAACTGAAGCGTTAAATGGACTCTTAATTGTTGATCTTTCTCCATTGCCCGCCTCCACGGCACTCACAACGAATTATTATTTCGGTCCGACAGGTCAAGAATGGCAATCGGCGCATAATATATATGTTGATTCACTCGGGTATGCATACATTTTTGGTGCGAATAGAGGAAATGGAGGTGTGATCATTTTGGATGTGGCTACCGATCCAATGAACCCAATTGAAGTGGGCGTGTTTGATGATTGGTACGTTCACGACGGTTATGTGTTGGGAGATACGATGTACCTCGCTCATATCAATGATGGTTTCATTAGTATCGTAGATATCTCAGACCGATCGAACCCTGTCTTGATGGGAACAAAAAATACCCCGAGCAACTTCGCACACAATATTTGGGTTTCTGCTGATGGACAATATGCATATACAACTGACGAATTACCTTATTCTTACATCACAGCTTACGATATTTCTGATCCCGCGAATATCGTGGAAGTAGACCGCATTCAAAGTTCGCCAGGGGTCGGGACGATTCCGCACAATGCACATGTTATGGGTGATTTCGTGATAACAAGTCATTACTCTGATGGAGTCGTGATTCACGATGCAACTTATCCGTACAACTTAATTGAAGTGGGTGACTACGATACTTATCCAGCACAAAACCTCGATTACGATGGCTGTTGGGGAGCATATCCGTACTTACCTTCGGGCTTGTTATTGGCAACAGACCGAACAGAGGGCTTGTTTTTATTGTCGCCTACTTACGAACAGGGCGCGTACTTGGAAGGAATTGTTACGGATGCATCCACAACATCACCTATTGATTTAGTTGATATTGAAATTGTAGGTTCTGATCAAAATGGAACGTCCAATGTAACAGGTTTCTACGCAGCAGGCGTTCTTAATTCAGGAACGTATGATGTTACCTTTTCAAAAGTGGGGTATTTCCCACAAACGGTTTCGGTGAGTCTTACACAAGGTGTAATTACGACGCAAGATGTCGCTTTAGTGCCAATCCCGCCATTCAACTTAACGGTAAAAGTGAGAGAAGCCGGAACGAACGACCCAATTATTGGTGCGGATATCCTGCTTGAATGTGCGTTACTTGAAACTTCAGGTCAGTCGAACGGTTTGGGTGAACGCAATTTCACGTTGTATTATGAAGAACCATACCGCATTTATGTCGGTAAATGGGGATACGTCACTCAATGCTTCGATCAAGCAATCGATCAAAATACGGGAGAAATTACTGTTACCTTGGAGCCAGGGTTCTATGACGATTTCACCTTCGACTTTGGTTGGTCAACAAACAACTTGGCTGCAACAGGACATTGGGAACGCGGTAAGCCAAACGGATCTAATGGTGGTGGAACTCCTTCCTTCGATGCTCCAATAGATTGTGGTGAGAGCGCATTCGTTACAGGAAATGCTGCAGGTGTAGATGTTGATGGAGACGACGTGGATGGAGGATCTGTAACATTGATTTCTCCGGTAATGGATTTGACGGTATACACAGATCCACAAGTAAACTACGCGCGGTGGTTCTACACGCAATTTGGCCCCAGTCAACCGGATGATTCATTAAAAGTAATGGTGAGTAATGGTGTGACAATGGCGCAGATTGACATCATTGGCGAAGATGTTTCCACCTTTGGAGCATGGCAATATGTGAATTTACGATTACAAGATTATATCACGGTGACTTCGACGATGCAGTTCTTTTTCCGAACTTCCGATTTTGACCCAGACATTAACATTACGGAAGCTGGCGTGGACATGTTTTTCATTAACGAACATGTAGTCGGAATTGATGAAAAAGAGTTGACACGTATTCAAGCTTTCCCCAATCCAACGAATGGAAAAATTGAGTTGTCAAACATTGAATCTGAACAATCGTACGAAGTACTTGATGCAAGCGGAAAAATAATTCGATCAGGAACTGTCAGTAAAGCGTTGAATGAAATTGACATCGAATCGGTGGAGACTGGACTCTATTTTGTGCACGTTTCGGATCAAATAATTAAGATTTTTAAAACAAATTAAGATCGATTCCGTATTCAGGAGAGAACCGCAGAACGGTTTCATTATATTTGTCTGAATTTTTAAAGAGCCGATTTGGAGTATAAACTTGACATTTCCGTAGTTGTCCCACTTTACAATGAAGTAGAATCACTTCCTGAGTTGTTTGAATGGATCAAACGCGTAATGAATGAGAACAAATTTTCATTCGAAGTTGTTTTCATTGATGATGGAAGTAAAGATGGATCGTGGAATGTTATTGAAAAGTTAAGCTCCGACCATTCTGAAGTTGTTGGAATTAAGTTTCAACGTAACTACGGGAAATCGGCAGCCTTGCAAAAAGGATTTGAAGCGGTTCGCGGAAAAGTGGTAATCACTATGGATGCGGATTTGCAAGATTCTCCTGATGAAATTCCAGAGTTGTATCGAATGATTACCGAAGATGATTTTGATGTCGTTTCGGGATGGAAAAAGAAACGTTACGACCCATTATCGAAAACAATTCCAACCAAATTATACAACTGGGCAGCACGTCGTATTACAGGAATCTACTTGCACGATTTTAATTGTGGTTTGAAAGCCTACAAGAATGTCGTTGTGAAAAGCATTGAAGTATATGGTGATATGCACCGATACATTCCGCCATTGGCAAAATATGCGGGTTTCAATAACATTGGAGAAAAAGTAGTGCAGCATCAAGCACGAAAATACGGGGTTACCAAATTCGGATTGAATCGTTTTTTGAACGGTCCGCTCGATTTGATGACAGTCGCCTTTATGGGACGTTTTGGAAAGAAACCCATGCACTTTTTTGGGGCAATCGGAACAATGATGTTCATTATCGGTTTCTTCATCACCTTGTACATGATTATAGATAAAGTCTTTATCGACACAACAGGAAGGTTGATTGCAGAGCGAACAGAATTCTTTATTGCACTAGCGGCAATGGTCATCGGGTCGCAATTTTTCCTCGGAGGATTCATCGCAGAAATGGTGGGAAGATCATCCGAATCTCGTAACAATTACTTGGTTGAAGAAACAATCAATGTCGATTGATCACTGGAATATTGATGGAACGTGGACGCTCTTTCTCGATCGAGATGGAGTGATCAATGAACGTATCATGGGTGGATACGTCACCAACCCAAACGAATTTGAGTTTCTACCAAATGCCCCCAAAGCAATAGCTCGTCTTTCACGTATTTTTCACCGTGTCATTGTGGTGACAAATCAGCAAGGAATTGGAAAAGGATTGATGACAGAGCGTAACGTTTTGGAAGTTCATTCTTATATGTGCGACGAGGTTCATCAAGCGATGGGGAAAATCGATAAGTGTTTTTTTGCACCGAATTTGGTTGGGGCAGAGGAAGACCTTCGGAAGCCTGGACCCGCGATGGCGGAAATGGCGAAAATGGAGTTCCCAGAGATTGAATTCGAGCGGAGTGTGATGGTAGGAGATACGGATTCGGATATCTTGTTTGGCAAGAATCTTGGTATGAAAACAGTTAGAATAAAAACAGTGGAGCCGATAAATGTAGAAGCTGATTTTACATGCGAGAGTTTAGGCGAATTTTCGAAAATGATTTAATTATGAAGCGATACCTTACGATTTTAATATGTTTCCTTTCTGTGGCAGCCTTTGCGCAAGTGAATAAGACAGACCCACAAGGGAGAAAACAAGGGAAATGGGAAAAAGTGTACCCTGGAACACGGGTGTACATGTATCGTGGAGAATTCAAAAATGATAAACCGATTGGAACCTTTGTGTATTTCTATAAATCTGGAAAATCGAAGGCGGTAATTGAGCACGGAGCAAACGGTCGTTCGGAAGGTTATTTCTACCACGAAACTGGTGGTGTGATGAGTTACGGAATCTACAAAGATTTCAAAAAAGACAGTATTTGGGTCAATTGGGACAAAATTGGACGATTGAGTAGTAAGGAGTCGTACAAAAATGATTCTCTCCACGGAATCAAAGTGGTGTATTATTTGCCAACAGAACAAGGTGACAAATCTCAACGTCCAATGTCAGTTGAATACTATGATAATGGCAAACTCCACGGAGATTTCAAAGAGTATTTCGAGAATGGAAAAACCAAGACAACTGGCAGTTACAAGGATGGCAAAAAACATGGTGTTTGGGAAAGTTATCACGTAGATGGAGGTAAGATGTCTTTGGAGCGTTACAAAGATGGAATTCGACACGGTTGGTGCATCGCCTACACGAAAAGTGGTAAAGAGGAAGGTCGTAAGTACTACTACTATGGTCGATGGCTGCAGGGCAAAGAGTTGAAAAAGAAAATGTCTGAAATGAAGCGTTTGGGAATTAATCCAAATGAATAAGCCAACGAAAAGCGCTATCTTTGCGTCTTTAAGCTAATGTTGTCGAAATTCTACTACTTTCTCCCAGTTGTATTTGTTGCTCTCATGGTTTTTGGGTGCAAGAAAGATAATTCCGTTGATTTTCATTTTGAGTATTTTGGAATGGAGCAAGGTCGATACATCATTTACGATGTAACGGAAATCACGCACGATGATGCTCTAAATCAGCACGACACTTCCATTTATCAATTAAAAACGTATTGGGCCGATACTTTTGTAGACAATCAGGGTAGAACGGCGCGAGAGTTTTGGCGCTATATCCGCCCTACAGAAAATGACCCTTGGCAATTAGAGGATATCTGGACGGGATTGTATGATGGAATCCGTGCCGAATTAGTGGAAGAGAATCAACGGGTAGTGAAATTGGTGTTTGCGCCAACTCAAAACAAGGAATGGGATGCCAATGCCTATAATATGGATGGTGAGCAAATCTGTTACTACAGAGACATTCATGGAGATACCACCATCGACAATACTTCCTTCGATCCTACGTTGGTTGTGGAACAAGATCAATTCAATTCATTGATCGACTCCGTTCATCGTTATGAAATGTACGCAAAGGGAATAGGAATGATTCTCAAGTATGAGCGTGATTTACACTATCAAATCAATAATCAGTCCCAGATCTATCTAGATGAGGGAACGGAGCGCTATTACCGTTTTGTCGGGGCAGGATTTGAGTAGTACATCAAGTAAAAGAAAGACTATCGCAATCGCGAAATCAAAAGATTTTGAGAGAATTCTTCAGAATTGAACACAGCTTCGTACATTCGTAGACATGAAAATCGCACTCTTTTCTGCTTTTTATCCGTACCGTGGAGGAATCGCTCAGTTTTCGGCCATGCTTTACCGTGCACTCGAAGTAAATCATGAGGTGAAAGCCTTTACATTCAAACGACAGTACCCCAATTTTTTATTTCCTGGAAAGACACAGTTTGTTACGGAAGCAGATATTGCTGATTCCATTCCTGCACAACGCGATTTAGATTCGATCAACCCCTTTACTTTTGGTCGATCGGCACGAAACATCAATGAATTTCAACCGGATTTATTCATCAGTCAATACTGGATGACCTTCTTCGGTCCATCGGTAGGGAACATGCACAAGCGATTGAAAAAGGGAACAAAGCGTATCGCTATTTTGCACAATGTGATTCCGCATGAGAAACGTTTTTTCGACAAAGGAGCCAACAATTATTTTTTGAAACAAAATGAAGGCTTTGTGGTGATGAGCGATGCGGTACTCAACGATTTATTGTCGCTGAAACCAGATGCAAAGTACCTTCGAATCGACCATCCTGTCTATAATCAGTTTGGTGAGAAGCAGGAACGAAAACAGGCGCTTCAGAAACTGAAATTGAATCCAGAAAAAAAGTACTTGTTGTTTTTTGGGTTTATCCGAGGATACAAAGGATTGGATTTGTTGTTGCAAGCCCTTCCAGAAGTGGATGAATCCATTGAATTAATCGTAGCGGGTGAAATTTACGGATCGTTTGATGTGTACCAAGAAATCATCGATCAGAAAGAGGTAAGCAAGCGCGTTCATCTTTTTACCGATTACATCTCTGATGATCAAGTTTCTGATTTTTTCTCTGCAAGTGATGTTTGCATGCTTCCGTACAAAAGTGCTACGCAAAGTGGGATTACGGCGATAGCACATCATTTTGATTTGCCTATTATTGCGACGGACGTAGGTGGATTAAAGGAAAGTATTCATCACGAATCGAATGGGTTGATTGTGCCAACACCTGAGCCAAAAGCCATCGCAGCTTCCATCACTCGATATTTTGAGGAAGATATGAAAGACAAGATGAGTAAACAGATTGCCTCCGAAAAAAAAGATAATTCATGGGAGAACTTTGCTCAACGTGTAATTGAGTTCGCAAATCAATTGTAATTGAATCAATTATTCCCTGTTCTCGGAAACAACATCTTCAGTAAAATTTACTAAATTCGCTCTCGCACAAGAAACATGATGAAATTTCGCGCCATATTAACCTCTCTACTTTTGCTCCTAATCTTTGGAGTCAATGAAAATGCATGGGCAGGTGTTGACGCGAATGAGGAAGTTGCTTCCCCAGCGAGTAGTGAGAAATCAGACGATAAATCTCAAAACGAAGAAGAGAATGAGAAAATCACCGATTGGGATTTCTTTGGTGCTTTTTCGTTGGTGAATGTTCAGTTGCAATGGCGTGATCTTCACCTCGGTGTAGTGAACGAACCGACGCAAACGGAATCATCTGAAGGACATCAGGATATTTCATTTGAAGTAACAGTAACCGATTTTTTCAAAGGGAAAGATCAACTAGTACCAGTTGCCGTTCTTCCTTCGCTTCCCTTCTTCGCTGTAAGATCGAGTTTTAGCGGTGCGAATGAATATCTGAAATCTTCGTGTGACTATAATGTTCAATCCGAACAAACGATTGCCTACATACAAAATTGTGGTACCTATCCCACACAAGCTTAATCGACTCGATTGAGCTCCTCTAATTTCGGGTTTTTGCGCAAATCTTAGCGTCAATTTAAGGGGAAACACACCATCGGAAGATGTTTTTTTAATCCATCATTTCCTATTGATAATAAAAGAAGTAAAGCCTATATTTGCGGGCTTAAATAACTAACAAATTAATTTACGAACATGCGTAATAAAGGATTTTTTTGGTTCCTAACCATTTTGTTGACAGCAGTTTGTCTGTATCAGCTTTCGTTTACTTGGGTAACAAATACCGAAGAGAAAAAAGCGGAGAAAGAAGCACAGGTAATGGTCGACGAAAAGTTTGCCAACCTAGAAGGAGTTGATTCTTTGGATTTACCGAATAACACGAAAATTTCGGTAACAGATCCAGAAGCGAAAGAATTAGCTAAGTCAGCTTACATCAACGAACTGTTGAAGCGTAAAGCAGACAAAAAAGTATATCCAGTTTTAGGATCTACATTTAAAGAAGTAAAAAAGAGAAGTCTTGCATTTGGACTTGACCTCGTTGGAGGGATGAGTGTAACAATGGAGATTTCCGTACCAGAATTGGTAGCGAGCTACGCTCGTGATACATCAAAGGCAGTTTTCCAAAAAGTGTATCGTCCAGCTGTTGAAAAATACAACACGGAAGGAGGAAACTTCATCGATTATTTTGCGGAGGAAAACGCTAAGGAAAACAAAGGGAAATTGGTTCGTTTGTTCTCTATCTCTGATATTGATGAGTTGGGAATGGCGTCAACAGATGAAGACGTTGTTGCTTTCTTGAAAGAGAAAGAGAAAAGCGCAATGGTTGGTGTTGAAGAAATCATGAACCGTCGTATCAACCAGTTCGGGGTAGCACAACCAAACATTCAAAAAGATCCGAATAACAACCGTTTGTACATCGAACTTCCTGGTGTTCAGGATGAGGTATCGGTAGCGGAAAAATTGAAGTCTACAGCAAACCTTCAATTCTTCGAAACATTGGACTTCCAACAACAATTGGCAAACCAATGGAATTCTGCAATTATCCTGTCGCAATCACCATTGGAAGAAGCGGAAGAAGAAGTAGCAGCAGTAGCAGATTCTACAAACATGGATTCAACTGGTCTTGCGCTTGATGACACTACTGGAGCTGAAGATGAATTGGGATCTTTGGATCAATCATTGAACGAAGAAGGAAAAGATGGATTGGGAACGTTGGTAACGATCCTTTACAAATCGAAAGCATTCGTTGCTGCAGAAGATGTTGACAAAGTAAAAGCATTGTTAGCGAGAAGAGACATCAGCGAACTATTTACAGATGTTAACTGTAAGTTCATGTGGGGAGCGGATTTGGAAACTGTCGAATTGACAAACAAAGGAGAAGTTTCTGGTTACGGATTGTACCCATGTCGTATTCCTGAAAGTGGAAAAGCACGTGTTGGTGGAGATGATATCAAATCGGCTTCTCGTGATTACGATCAACAAGAAGGAAAAATCGCCGTTGGATTGACAATGACGCAAGAAGGTGGTGACAAATGGGCGCAAATGACCGAAGAAAACATTGGACGTCTTGTAGCCATTACAATGGATGACGTTGTATACAGTGCGCCAAACGTTGAAGGAGCAATTACTGGAGGAAGAACGCAAATTAGCGGTAGCTTCTCAGTTGAAGAAGCAGACAACCTTGCTGGATTATTGAACGGTGGGGCACTTCCTGCACCATGTGTGATCAAGGAGCAAATGAAAGTTGGACCAACAATTGGAGCTGAAAATGCACAGGCTGGTTTAATGTCATTCGTAATCGCATTGGCATTGGTGTTCGTTTACATGATCTTCTACTACGGAAAAGCAGGAATCGTTGCGGATATCGCATTGTTCGCTAACGTATTGTTCATCTTTGGAACTTTGGCTTCATTTGGAGCAGTATTAACACTGGCAGGTATGGCCGGTATCGTATTGACAATTGGTATGGCGGTAGATGCCAACGTTCTGATTTTTGAAAGAATCCGTGAAGAGCAGTCAGCAGGAAAGGATTTGAAATCGGCAGTTGATACTGGATTCCAAAAAGCACTTTCTTCAATTATTGATGCCAACGTGACTACATTGTTGACAGCAATTGTATTGAAAGTATTCGGATCAGGTCCAATTGAATCATTCGCTACAACTTTGATCATTGGTATCTTCACATCGGTATTCGCAGCATTGGTAATTTCACGAATGGTGATTACTTGGTGGTTGAAGAAGAAGGCAAGCATCTCGTTCGATACGAAATTGACAAAGGGAGCATTCAAAAACTTCAACATCAACTTCCTCGGAAAGCGTAAAATGTTCTACATGATCTCTGGAATTTTGGTGATTGGTGGAATCATTGCTATCATTGGACGTGGATTGAGCCCAAGTGTTGAATTCTCTGGAGGACGTACCTTCGGTGTGAAGTTTGAGAAAACAACAGACGGACACGTAGATGAAATCAAGAACGCGGTAAAAGCATCATTCAATGCTTCAAAAGAATCGGGTGAATTGACATCGGTAGAAGCGAAAACGAAAGCGAACTCATACTTCTTGGAAATCTCTACCAACTTTAAGCGTTCTGATGCTGGAGCAAATGAGTTCGTAAAAGAGAAGTTGCTCGAAGGATTGAAAAATGTAGAAGATAAAGTAGGAGTTGGAACAATTTCAGAGTCACGTTCAGTTTCTCCATCTGTTTCAGATGAATTGTTAACATCATCTACATGGGCAATCATCCTTTCATTGATTGTGATCTTCGCCTACATCTTGATCCGATTCGGTAAATGGCAATACTCAACAGGAGCCATCCTAGCGATGACACACGACGTTATTGTTGTGTTGGCTGTGTTTGCGATTTTCCACGGAATCTTGCCATTCAACATGGACATCGACCAGGCGTTTATTGCGGCGATCTTGACAGTAATCGGTTACTCGATCAACGATACCGTAGTCGTGTTCGACCGTATCCGTGAGAACTTGTCGATCTACAAAGGAACAAATGAGACCGAAAACATCAACACATCGTTGAACTCGACATTGTCGCGTACCATCAATACCTCGATGACAACCTTCATCGTATTGTTGATCATCTTCATCTTCGGTGGTGCTGCCATTAAAGGCTTCATCTTCGCATTGATGATAGGTGTAGTTGTCGGAACATACTCATCATTGTTCATTGCAACACCATTATTGGTTGACCTTTCAAAGAAGGTTAAAGTAGAAGCAAAAGAGGAGTAAATCTCCCATTTAATAACTGAATCCCACTTCATTCCCGATATCTATCGGGACAATGAGGTGGGATTTTTTTGTTTTTGCTCCAACGAAATCTTGCATTCCGACGTTCTTTAATTAGAGCCTTTTCTTAACCTTAATAGATGTGAAGTATGATTGTAGTGGTCGGATTAATTGTAGTTGTAATTATTGGAAAAGTGGTATTCGGAACAATTTTGAATCATTGATTTTTTTGTGTTCAAGCGGAATGTAAGCGAAATCTTCGTTCGTTTCATCATGAATAAACAACACCGCTAATCATCCAAGCGCACCAATTCGTGTTTGCCATCCTTCCGCAGAAACAACTTCAGAATGGTTCGAGCATCTCGATCATCGGGAGTCAAATCAATAAAACGATCCCATTTTTTCGGTTTCAATCCATGAAAATGAAAGGGAGCATAGCCATAGCCACGTAGTGAACCATTTTCGACATATACGAGGCTCTTTTCTCCTTTTTGACGTCCTTTGTCTACAATGTAGAAAGTGTCATTGTTCATCATCAATTCGTCAATAAGATCATTACAACGGGCATTGTATTCTTCGGGAGATTCCTCTTGTACACAAGCGCCTTTGCACTCCTTAATTTCGTAGCGAAAACAAGAACTTTGCGTTTTGTACGTATTACAGAGCTTTTGACACAATTCGTATTGTTCAATCATTCGCTCCAAATGATTCGTACCCTCTTTTCTTGAGCTAAAACTCAATAGAGGAGCTTCCTGTGTGCTACTTGTTCGAGCAATATGAAACTGAATGTAGCCACGCGCATCCGTAAAGTGATACAATCCGTAGGGAAACTTATTCTTACGAAGGGCACGATTATACAGCGGTTGATGCTGCTTGATTAACTGGCTTTCTAACAACAATGCAATCAATTCCGATCCTGTGAGTTCAAATTCAATCCGTGAAATTTCTTGCTGCATTTCGATGCCTTTCTTCGTTTTATTGTTTCGAAGATGTTGTTCAATGCGTTTTTTAATGTGAATGCTCTTCCCGATATAAATCAATTGATTGGTGTCATTGAAAAAGCGGTAAACACCTGCTTTGTTGGGAATTTCATCCAAAACATCTAGATCCAGATTGGGATGCAAACGTTTCGGATTCAGTTCTTCTTGGATAAACGTGGATAATCCCGCTTTATCCGTCTCCATTAAAATCGTGAAGAGCTTTGCCGTAGCGAGAGCATCACCACCAGCACGATGTCTCCCAATGAGTTCAATTCCCAAGCTTCGCGTGAGTTTCCCAAGGCTGTACGAATCGTGACCTGGAAGAACGTAGCGAGAAGCACGTACAGTACACAAATGAGGACGACGATAATCAAATCCCAAAGTGCGGAACTCGTGTCTTACAATACCGTAGTCAAACCCTACATTGTGCGCAACAAAAACACAATCCTTGGTAAACTCCACAATGTCTTTTGCTACCTCGTAGAACTTCGGAGAGTCTTGCACCATTTCATTGTTAATTCCCGTTAGGTTGACAATAAACGGAGGGATGCGCATTTCAGGATTGATCAGCGTGACGTATTCGTCGATGATTTCTTTTCCATTGTGTTTGTAGATAGCAATTTCCGTGATTTTAGAGCTTTTTGGGCTCCCTCCGGTTGTTTCAATATCTACTATGGCATAATTCACGAAACGAAGTTCAGAAAAAACAATTAGAATTAATTGGATTCTAGCGTCGAATTGAAAACAATGCGACGTTTAAATCTTTATTCGACCGTTTTCTCAGTTACTGGATTCGACAAAATTTCGTTGAGTTTTGTCTGGTAAATGGGGTTTTTCATGAATCCAGTATGGCCCAAATCGGGAATAGGAGTTAAGTCGACGGCTGGAACGATTTGTTTCAACTTTGTTGAGGAAGTATACGGGATGGTCGTGTCTTTCGTTCCGTGAAAAATGTAAATCGGACACGTAGTCTCTTTCAAACGCTCATTTGTTTCAAATGGATAGTGCAACAACCACGTTGGGAAAATCGGGTATTTCTGGCGCATCATATCTTTCATGTTGAAATATGGAGCTTGAAGAATGAGTTGTTCTGGATGATTCTTAGCTGCCAACCATGAAGCGATTCCCGTTCCGATCGAGTAACCTAAAATAGTGATGTTGGATTCATCATAGCTTCTTTTCAATTGACTGTAGAGAATTTGTGCATCGGCGAAAAGTCTAGCTTCTGAATCGATCGTTCCATCGCTTTTACCAAATCCTCGGAAATCGTAGATGAATAAATCATACCCTCGGTCGGTGAAGGATGAAGCAACACCTCCAGCCGTAGTGAGATTTTCAGCATTTCCGTGAATATAGAAGACCAGTTTTCGTTCTCCCGAAACGGAATCCGCCTTGAAAAGAAGTCCATTCAATTCAGTTTCGTCATCTACTTGGTAGAATTGCTCTTCAAAGTTTTGTGAGTAGGCGTATTTGACCGATTTTCCCACTTTTTCAGGATGAAAGAGTAGTTTTTCTTGGAACGAGTAAAGGAGAATACACGCAACCACATAGAGTACAACCAACAGGGAGATTCCCCGCTTGATGTATTTTCGAATGTTTGATTTCGTCATGGTTGCTACGGATTGAAATAGCTACATCGGTAGCTCAATAATGAAGCGTGTTCCTACATCGATTTCACTTTTCACATCAACAAGCGCGTCATGAGCGCGGAGTATGCTAAAGGTATTCGACATTCCTAATCCCAAACCTCCTTGTTTGCTGCTAAAAAACGGAGTGAAGAGATTTTTTCGCATTTCGTCCGACATTCCGACACCATTATCTTCAATGGCAACTCTCACGTGTTTTGGTGTGGTTGATACAGAAATGCAAAGTTGAGGATCTTCCCGATATTCAAGTGCTTCGATCGCATTAATGAGAATATTCGTAAATGCAATGACAATTTTCTGGTTGTCAATGAGAAGTTTCGTTTCCGAATTCAATCCCTTCGAAGTAAAATTAATTTGCTTCAAGGTAATACGATCCGAACATGAATCGATGGCTTCAGCAACGGATTGTTCAATGGGGTACATTTCTTTGATGGGCTCATCTGTCCGTGCATTCTTCAAGAAATTATCGATGAGCGAGGAAATACGTGAGGATCCGCGATGAATCATTTCTAACATTTCCATCGAATCTTCATCGCCTTCGCATTCTTGTTTCAATTCTTCTGCCGCTAAGAAAATATTGGTAAGTGGATTACGAATTTCGTGACCAATAATGCGAGCCATTCGATGAATCATCTGAAGTTTATCGTTCTCAGCAAGCTTTAATTGAGCCTTTTCAAGGTCTGTAACATCGTGAATAACACCGATAAATTCGGTTTCATCGATTTCGGCTCGAACAGGGGAGAGAGACAAATACGCGATGATATCATCTCCTTTGCTGTTTGTGATTTTGACTTTTTTAGCACGCCGTTCTTTCGTTGAGGATAAATGTTCAAAGATTTCTTCTTCCGATTCATGTTTAAACACGTCCTTAAAGTCAAATTCTTCGAGATTTTTGATGCCAAAAAGTTCGCGGAAACTCTGATTACATTCGAGTACCTTAAAGTGCTCGTTAATCGTGAAAGTAGCTTCGAGACTTGAATAGAACAGCTTGCTATATTTTTCTTCTTGCGCTTTCAGTTGCAAGTTAATATCGTTGTGCTCAATGGCATGTCGAATGGCATTGCTTAGAACGGAAGTACTGAAATTCTTTCGAAGAACATACTCATTGATGTTTTCTTTTTCCCAAAATTCTTCATTCGGAAAATCGTTACAAATAAGAATGATGGCCGTGTGTCTTATTTTCTTTTGAAGTTGCTCTAAGAAATCCTGGCCAATTCCATTCGTCATTTCTGTACACAAAAAACAAACATCCATTGCTTCTCGATGAAAAATTGAAATGGCTTCTTCTTGAGAATAGGCGGGGAAAAGTTTCAGGTTAAAATCACTGATACTATCAAGATGATGTTTCAGCTTGTTGAAATTACTTTCACTTCGCTCAACAATTAGGACGTTCAAATTTTGGTTCTGATCCATATCAGGAATTTAGGTTTATGACTTCACCGAAAACAAGTGTTGAGCAAACTTACTCATTAATTGTCCCATTGCTACACACATTAATGTGTAGAATTTCCCCAAAAAAAGAAGGTTTTTTAATGAGTTATTTCTTTAATCGATTGTTTTATAGTTGTTTATTCTTTTTGGAGTCTCTTTTGCTATATAGAAGTCAGTATTAATTAAAAACAAAAGTAATAATGGAAAAGAGCACAAGAAATTTATTAATAGCAGGAGTAAGCGGATTAGCAGTAGGAGCAACATTGGGTGTATTATTTGCCCCAGCCGAAGGAAAGAAAACACGAGCAAAGCTTAGAGAGAAAGCAAGCGATTTAGCGGATAGCGTTTCGAAGAAGGTAGAAAGTCCACAAGACATGTTCGCTGAAATCAAGCACAAATTGGACGCGTCATTGACCAACGGAAAATCGGAATTGAAAGATGAATTGATTGAGCAAATCGAGGAGTTGGAGGCGTCATTAAAAAAAGCATAGAATGAAATTGAACGATCAAATAGAAGGAGCTGTAAAAGAACTCGAAGGATATGTGGAGGCTCGAATAGAGCATACGCGATTGGAGACGGTAGAAAAAGCTACCAATACCTTGTCAACCGTTCTCGGATGGATAGGAATTGCAGCGATTGCATTTGTCTTTACGCTGTTAATAACAGTTATGGCAATTGTTCTACTTGAGCGATTAACAGGAGGTTTTTTAACTGCCATTTTAATTGTTTCAAGCTTCTATTTGATCCTGCTTATTCTGATGTCGAAGTTCCGTGAAAAAATTCTTATCGTGCACATCAAAAACATGATTCTTGGAATTTATTTAAAGGATGAAAACCAAAAGTAAAATGAATAATATAGAACGTTTACAAAAGCTGAAGGAGTTAGCCCAATTGAAGGCAGAGCTCCACAAGAAAAATGCGCTTGGTTATCTTCCATGGAACAGAAATTCAGTAGACGAAGAAACTTGGAGTAAGGTGTTTCGCTACGGAGAAATTGGATATTCGGTTTTCCAATTCTTCAAAAATGCGAGCGACACGCAAGAAACACCAGAGTAATAATACATGATAAAGAAAAAAACATATCGCACGATCATTTTATGCGCCTTACTAGCTGTAACGATCTATCATACGAAAGCCATTTCGATGACCATTATCTTCAGTGCTTTGGCAGCAATGATCTTGCACCCGCTAGTTCAAAAGCTAGAGGAAAAAGGTGCTAGCTTGCCATTGGCCAGTATAGTGGTTGTAGTGGGAATAAGTATCGTATTGGCCTCAATTTTTGGCTTTTTAGGATACGAAGGAACTAAAATTGTTGCCAACTTACCTTCCGACAAAGTCGAGACGACTATTGAGGACCCAACAGAAGTTATTGACGATCAGACCAATATCGACCTTGGTAAGTATCCCGAACAGATCGATGAGATTCTGAATAAAGCGAAAAAAGCGGCAACAAAATTTGCAATTTCAGGGATTTCAAGTTTGAATGCAACCATCACTTTCTTAGTGAGTTGTCCGATCTTTATTTTCTTTATGCTCATCAGTAGATATCAGTTGCGAAAGTTTTATTATCTCAGTTTTCGAAAAAAGAACCGACACATTGCCAACCGCATTCTAGAGCAAATCTCGTTGGTGTATTCGCGATATGTTCGAGGCATGGTATACGTCATGTGTATCGTGGCGGTTTTAACAGGTCTTGGATTGTATTTGCTAGGCATTCAGCATGCGATCTACCTAGGACTGTTGGCTGGTTTCCTTACAATAATCCCATATTTTGGTATCTTTGTAAGTGCGGCAGTTCCCGTATTCATTGCGTTAATGACAAAAGATAGTTTGTGGTACGCAGCGGGCGTTATTGGCGTATTTATTGTAGTACAATTTTTGGAAGGAAACCTAATCACACCAAAGATAATGGGAGAACAGGTTGGACTGAATCCGCTGGTAGTTATCATAAGTATTATTATTTTTGGGGCTATAGGTGGAATATTAGGGATGGTTTTGACGATTCCAATTTTGGCACTTTTGAAGATTGTCGCATACTACATCCCAGGGTGGAAGCCCTTCAGACACTTATTAAAATCAAATAAATAGAGGAGAGTGAAATAGAGGAAAAATGGAAAAAACAGACTTAGAACATATCTTAATAGTAGATGATGAGAAGGATATTTGCCTTTTAGTGCGAAGTATTTTGAAGCGGAAAACGGCAGCCAAGATTGATGTTGCATATTCGGTTTCAGAAGGAAAAGAAAAACTGCATCAGGTAGATTATGACCTTGTATTCTTTGATGTTCGTCTGCGTGATGGAAGTGGAATTGATTTGGTAAAGGAAGTAAAATCGGAATTTAACGAACCACCATATATCGCGATGATTAGTGCGTACACATCAAAAATTGACATGGATCTTATCGATGAGTTAAATGTGAACGAATTTATTCCAAAACCTCTCTCTTCAGAGAAAATCATCAATTGCTACCTCGCTGCATCTGCGTAAATTATTATTTTAGTCCTGAACTAAAAGTAGTTGAATGGCTAAAATTCTTGTAATTGACGATGATCTAGATATTTGCGTTCTTTTGAAGCGCTTTCTCAAGCGGAATAATTTCGAAGTGGAGATCGCACATTCTGGTAAAAAAGGTCTAGCTGCACAAAAAAAGGATGCGTTTGATGTTGTGCTGTGTGATTATCGCCTTCCTGATATGGATGGGCTCGAAATGATTCCTGCACTCAAACAAAATGATCCAGATTCTGAGATTATTGTAATTACGGGCTATTCAGATGTTCGATTGGCCGTAAAAGTGATGAAAATGGGAGCGTTCGAATACGTAACCAAGCCCATTCATCAAGAAGAAATCCTCGCTAATGTCAAAAAAGCGATCGAAAAGCGAAATAGTAAGTCGGAATCTTCGAGCAAATCAACTACCAAAAGTAAAAAATCATCAACCAAACCGGCACCCAAAAGTAAATACATCGAGGGAACAGGAGTGCAAGCTCAACGCCTTCGAAAATTAATATCTCTCGTAGCACCAACCGATATGACCGTTGTCATTACTGGCGAAAGCGGTACAGGAAAGGAAGTTACAGCAACACACATACATGAGGCAAGCAAGCGAAGTGATCAACCTATGGTCGCAGTCGATTGCGGGGCATTACCCAAAGAATTGGCAGGTAGTATCTTATTTGGTCATTTAAAAGGATCATTTACCGGTGCACTTAACGATAAAATTGGTCATTTCGAAGCGGCCAACGGAGGTACACTCTTCTTAGACGAGGTCGGAAACCTCAGTTACGAAAATCAAATTAAACTTTTACGGGTCTTGCAAGAGCGAAAAATTCAACGAATCGGCGAATCCAAGTCGAAGAACGTTGACGTTCGTATCATAGCGGCTACCAATGAAGATCTCAAAGCGATGGTGCAGGAAGGAAAATTCCGTGAAGACTTATATTATCGTTTGAATGAATTCAGTGTTGAATTACCCAGCTTGAGAGAGCGAAAGCAAGATATAGTTGAAATCGCAACGTTCTTCATGCAGGAGGCTGCAGGTGAGTTTGAAAAAGAAGTCAATCAAATTGATGATAACGTGATCGCTGCTTTTGAAAATTATTCGTGGCCAGGAAACATTCGTGAACTGAAAAACATAATGAAACGGGCAACACTTTTGGCAAGCGAACAGTTAATTGACCTTAATACAATCCCAGTTGAGATTCAAAATCCTGCTTTGTACGAATTCGATGAAGGTGATGATTCGGAGATCCTAGAATTGAGAAAGGTGACGGAAAGAGCGGAAAAGAAAGCCATTCTTCAGGCACTCAAGAAAACGGGCATGAATAAAAGTAAGACCGCTGAACTCCTCAAAGTTGATCGGAAAACACTGTACAACAAGATAAATTCCTTCGGAATCGATCTATCATAACCTCAACATTCTATTAGTGAACACTAAGGATGGAACGATATGTTCCACTTAGTCAAATTCTATTAACAGCTTTTTTTCTGTTGATGATCCTCGCGTGCTTCATATTTTGTGCTGGAGCAGAATGAACGAATGGGGACTTTGTGGTGCAATGTACGCACGCATGGGGAAGTATATCCACAATCTTATGGACGTGGTGGTAAGTTGAAAATTCTTAACTATCTGATTGTGAGTAACTATGTGTTTTTTTGTCGCCGTGGCAGGAATCATGCATATACTCTGGCAGAACACAAAAACAATAAAAAGCAATATGAATTTTACAAGAACAATCGGGGTCATGACATTATTAACAGCAACATTATTAGGAAGTTGTCAGAAATATGAAGATGGTCCAGCAGTTAGTTTAACACCGCGTGAAGATCGAGTAGCCAATACATGGATTATCGCTTACGCTGAAGAGAATGGAGAAAATGTATCTGACGATTTTGATCAATACGAATTGTACCTAACAACGGATCGTGATGCAACTCTAACAGCAAGTTACACGGCCTTCGGTACAGATTTCAATACAACAACGAACGGAACATGGAATTTCACAAATGATGAAGAGAATCTTCGCGTCGACTATGAAGATGACGAGCAAGATAACGAGTTCCGCATTTTAAGATTGAAAAGCGACGAGCTGTGGTTGAAAGATACCGATCAAGATCTTGAGTTGCACTTGCTACCAAAATAGTCAATTGACTTCCAATAAGACTCCCGAAATATTCAATAAAACATTAAATAATTAAAAATCAAACACATGAAATTTTCAAAAACAAACGTAAAAACACTTTTTTTCACAGGTTTATTATCTATTTTGGTTGTATTGCCATCTTGCTCGAAATATGAAGAAGGTCCAGCAATCAGCCTAAGAACGAAAAAAGCACGTGTAGCGAATACATGGGAGGTAGAAAAGGCATACAGAAATAATGAGGAAGTAACCGACGATTACGACGAGTACACACTCAAAACGACAAAAGATGGTGATGCAGAATTGGCTGCGCTCTACTCTGCAGGAAGCTTCTCTTTCGAGTATGACACACAGGGAACATGGGACTTTGCAGATGACAAAGAATCATTAATGCTCGACTTCGAAGATGACGGGGCGGACAGAAACTACCAAATCTTACGTTTAACAAATGATGAAATGTGGTTGAGAGAAATTGGTGGTGAAGATGAACTTCATTTGAAAACCAAGTAATATATTTCGATATATATAAATGAGCTGAGCGCCTAGTTTAAAGGGAAACCTGATAAACTAGGCGCTCAGCCTTTTGATGGTTATTGGCTAAATTTTACCATCTATTGTGTCGTCTTTCGAAATTACCATCACCGAAAAGATGACCATACTTACGTTTGTCGCGATGATGCTTTCTGTCATCATCA
>PDWJ01002326.1_pt1 | contig 20540 bp, 20 predicted proteins | sample 1430881 | NCBI WGS metagenome assembly PDWJ01 (sample SAMN01162460, study PRJNA174530) | Oral metagenome, whole genome shotgun sequencing project. | biome: Marine environment; feature: Marine mammal; material: Swab sample of the gingival sulcus; isolation source: swab sample of gingival sulcus... | reverse complement strand
CGTTTCTGGTTTAGGCATGATTTCGTCTCTCAACCTGGGCCCTCAATATTACATTATCTCGGACAGCTACTGTCCACGTCTAGGTTGACACACAGGGATGGCGCAAAGCGTCAATGACTTGGGCAAACAGATATCGAGTATGTTGGAAGGCTCTTTAAGGCAAGGTGAGTTTTTTAGGGAAAAAGCTGATGTATTGAAAAACTTGATTAAATCTTTGTCGCAAGGTACCAACGAACAAGCCAAGTCCTTGAAAGAAAGCGCAACATCGATTGAGCGAATGAGTGTTTCAATGCATTCCGTCAGCGACAATACTGAAGGCGTTATCAAACAAAGTGAAAAGATTAAAAACATAATCACGATAATAAGAGATATAGCTGATCAAACTAACTTGTTGGCATTGAATGCGGCAATCGAAGCGGCGAGAGCAGGTGAACACGGCCGGGGTTTTGTGGTGGTTGCGGATGAAGTTAGAAACCTCGCAGAAAAAACCAACGACTTTTTAACAGAAATTGAAACCAACATTAACGAATTGACGAATAGCATAGTTGAGGTTAGCGATAATATTAGAGAGCAAGCTAAAGCGACTAATTTGATAAACGAATCGGTCGAAATGGTCGATCAGCTAACGCAAACCAATGTGGAAATAGCCAATAAATCTAATTCTATCGCAGCAGACTTAGATGATATGGCCAAGAAAATAGTCGAAGAAGTTAAGCACAACAAGTTTTAACCGTTATTGTCTCCGAACGCCGGTCAGTATTTTTGCGCTATTGAAATTGCATAAAAAACGACCGGCATCCACCTGCTGTAAAAATAGTCGGTGTTTATCGTGGTTGTTCCGGCTACTGCCCCTATAACCGGGGCAGTAAGTTGTAAGTCTAGGTTGACACACCGGGGAGGGGGAAGTGGTTAACCGTCTGAATTGATTTTATCGATAAGTGCTTGTAGAGTTTCTTCAGCCTTGTCGTTGGCAACCTGGCAGGTACCTGCGGCGTCATGACCACCGCCACCAAAGTTCAGCATCAATTCGCCGATATTGGTCTTTGAGCTTTTATTAAAAATGGATTTTCCGGTCGCGAATACCGTATTTTGTTTTTTTAGACCCCATAACTGGTGTATCGAAATATTACACTCAGGGAACAGTGCGTAAATCATAAAACGATTACCCACATAAATCGTTTCTTCCTGCCTTAAATCCAGAACCACCAGATTTCTGTGGACGCTTGCGCATCGTTCCAATTGAGCCTTGAATTTCTCCTGATGTTCCCGATACAAATCGGTTCGCTCTTTGACATCCGGTAAGCTTAATAATTCATCGATGCTATGATCTCTGCAATAATCGATCAGATCCATCATCAGGCTGTAATTGGATATCCGAAACTCTCTGAAACGACCTAAGCCAGTTCTTGCGTCCATTAAAAAGTTCAGTAATACCCAGCCCTGGGCATTGAGCACTTCATTCATGGTAAACTGTGCGGAGTCAGCTTTGTCAACCGCCTCCATCATATCATCCCATTCTTCCGGGAATGTGTCGTGACCTCCATAATGTCGCCAAACAACACGAGCTGCCGAAGGTGCATCCGGGTCGATAATATGGTTCGGGCGATCACCTTGATTCCGAATGATTTCAGAGTGGTGATGGTCGAACGACAAATACGCTGAGGCGACATAAGGCAAGTTGGTCGTGATATCGTTATTGTTGATATCGATAATGCCATCTTGCATATCTTTGGGGTGAACAAAAGTAATGTCTTGGATTATGTCGATATGTTTTAGCAGCACGGCACACACCAAACCATCAAAATCGCTTCTTGTAACCAAACGATAGGTATTTGCAGACATGAAAGCTATCCTTAACTCGGTGGTTAGTCGTAATTATTTAAGTATTTCTAGGAGTATAGACAATGGTTTAGACAATGACTTGCAAAAATGACCAAATTTGATCGAGATTGAGGTATTTTGTATACAGCGCCATTTGCCATGACGCTTTTTGGCTTACAGTGCAGGTACGTCATTACCGGCAGGTCTTCAGTTTTCGGTAGGCTCTTTTTAACTCGGCAAGAGGAATCGTCACGCTCTGGTTACCTTTAAACTCATCGCCGCCGAGGTAAATATGCAGCTCATTGCTGGCCAAAAGCCATTGACCGATATTTCCTTTCAGTTTTGCGCCATTACTGTAGCGATTGGCAGAAAAGGCAATGAGTTCGCCTTCGTTGAAACGTACACCCACACCTTTTTTCTTTATGTTGATATTCGTTGAGGAATTGACAATCAATTCGTTGTCAATAACATCGAGCCAAAACTGTGTCGCATAATCATTCTGGTAAACTTCCATAGTGGGAGAGGTAATCCTGCATTGCGGTTCTATCTGCCACATACCAAAATCTTGAGTTTTAGTGTCCGCCGCCTCTATGGCAGATATTGAATCGACCAACTGGGGGGCGTTTTTTAACACTTCAGTCACTGGAGTGCCGGCTGCCGTCGGTTGTGTCTGGTTGAGCTTTTTGATCCCGGCAATCGATTGTTCCGCTATTGATTGGGCTGATTCTTCACGTTCGATTTCTGCCGCTGAAGCAAGCTGGACAGTTTGAGCCTTAATGACAGCCGGTTTTTGTTCAACCGGATTATTTGGCTCTGGTTTTTGTCGTTTCTGTAGTTTTCGCTCAGGTGTTTGTGCTACGGTTTTGGGTTGATTCTGGCTGGGTGTGGCTGTCGATTTTACTGTGACTTGCGGTTGCGCGACTCGAGGCGCAACATTTTTTTTCGTCTTCGTTTTTTGTTGGCCGGAAACAGGGTTGACCTCAACAGTCTGGTTTACGATTGCTGTTTTCGTTGTAACCGGATCGGCGGGCATCTTGCCACTATTGACCGATGCCGGTATCACGATTGTATCCTGAGCGCTTTTAGGGCCAGCGGTTTTCTTTTGTTCGACAATCGCCCTTGAATCTGCCGTCTGCGCGTGTAATTCATCTGAAGCGGTAAAGAGCGTTGTTTCGGGTGTAACCAATGTTTTGGATTTGATTGATGTTTGAGCGGTACTCTGCACCTTTGTTCGAGAATTAGTATCAGCGTCATTTTTTTGCGAGGAGGGTTCAGCCACTATTGGTGTCAGGCGCTCTTCTTCAGACTCGAGAATATTGGCGTATTGTCGCTTAATTGAAGCGCAACCCGACAAACAGACAATCGCCAATGCGACGATAAGATTTGACTTGAGGTCATGGTTGTTTTTCATTGCTACTGCTCCGAAACGTGAAAAACAGAAAAACTGGCCACTATCTGAAATTTCACTCGTTGATCAATCTGGTTTATCCCATTTTACAAGGCCCAACCCATGAGCGCAGAATCTATCCCGCTCTGCTGCTGTATCCAGTTATTTATTTTTAATGGTTTTGTCTGATTTTGATATAAGCTGGTTAACAAAAAACATAAAAAGGTTACGTTTTTTAAAAAACGTTAACTTGATCAACTTTCAGCCTGGCTGACACTGCCATTGGGCTTCAAACTCCTCTTTCAAGCCTGATAAACATATTTGTAACAAAGGCTTTCGTTGTGTGACCGGGTTTATATAGTTTACAAATTTGGTTTTTTCGCAGAACCCCTGATATTCTCGGATAAGTCGATCTCTTTAGAATATGCCCTCTGGCTCGTCCCGCTCTACTTTCCAGTCACACTGGGTATAAAATGTTTGCCGGTTTACAGTGATAAACTCTCGCTTCTTGGTTAACTCACAGCGAAGGTCAATTGGTGCTCCATTGCCTTCCGCATTTTCCCCGGTATTTCTTTTGATACCAGACCAGATCGTATATTCCTTGCCATCGACATACACATCTATCGCCTGACCTGCCGCAAACTCCCGGGGCAATATATTTAACACGCTACGCTCAAACCGAGAAGGAAATTCGACATATCCGTTTTCATCTGTATACGCTTCTTCGTTTGTTTTCTTGTTGTGATTTGTCAATCGAATCACTTTCGCATTCTCAACCGGTTGACCCTTTAGCGTAATGACGGCAGTCACCTTTGAAAAAGTACAGGCTTTTCCTTTATCCAAAATAGACATGGCGTTGATCCCATTCGTGCAGACGAGCACAAAACCGAACAGTATGAAGCTTACAATAGAAATATTTTTCATTCGTACCTACTTAAAAAATGTACTACCAATTTCCGATATTGAACTGCAACATAGATTGCAGGTTGATATGTTTGATCAGCAACCATTGCCATCCTCAAATTCCTTACTACTTGACCTGAAATCGTTTGTTCAAACAGATTTAACTTGCCGACTTTGGCAAACACGGAAATTGAATTACGCACAAAACTGTTGATCCAGCGACAAGTGCGATAATGAAGCTGCTTATCCCTCAATTTTTTTCACATTTATGACGATAAGCCAAGACATCGAAACGAAGGGGTGCTATAGCCTGACTTTACCTCCCCAAATCCATCAAATTGCTCAATTAGCTGCTTGATATTCCTTTAGTTTAAGCGATCCAGAAGAAGCTGGCCCAAAAGCGCCTGCACTCTCGCTATATGGTGTTGTATGACATTACCAGTGTGTATTATGAAGGGGCTTGATGCCAAGTAGGCAAATTTATCGATTGGTCTATCGAATTCGATGGTAAATCCAAGCACCGGCGATGGACCGTTCGCGGTGTGATAAAAAGCCTGGCTCAAATCACTCAAAACAAAGTGAATCAAGCCCTAGCTACCGCTACGCTTTTTATGATATTTGAACAACGCTCGGAGGCTTTTTTATTCGGCGCGTCCCTGCGCCTCACCCTTGCGGGACTGGCGTTAACCCTAACTTGCCGAAATGTAGTAGTGTGTAACATACTGGCATGAGCATTGTGTCATTTATGTCATAAAGAGCGATTGAAATTATTTGATACTACGCCCGTTTATCATTAGCGGGTATCACAGTGAACTGAGGAGCAACACAGTGGATATGCAATTGAAAAGCCTTAGCGGTGTTTTGATTTCTTGCGTTGCATTTGCAGCGACAGGTGCTCAAGCAGGTTTAGTCGTCAATGATGTGAATGATGGCGGCGTTTTGGCTTCCGCTATAGCGGGTTCTGGCATTACCGTGAGTAATGTGAGCTATCTTGGCGCGGAAGGTGCAGCGGGCGGTTTTTCCAATGGGGTTGCTTCGGGTTTGGAGTTGGAATCCGGCATTATACTCGCCACTGGGCAGGTGAGCAGCGCAATGGGCGGTAATAATGAAAACGGTGTCAGCACCGACAACGGCACCATGGGTTACATGCCACTATCTGAATTAGCAGGACACCAGACCTACGACGCGGTAGTGCTGTCTTTTGATTTTGAATTTGATGGCGGCGCTGGCGGTGACCTGTTTTTTGACGTCATTTTTGCCTCGGAAGAGTACCTGGAATTCGTGGGCACTGGCTTCAACGATGTTTTTGCGTTTTTCCTCGATGGCGTGGATATTGCTTTGTTGCCTGATGGTTCGCCTATTTCTATCGACACGGTCAATAATGAGACAAACAGTTCAATGTTTGTCGATAACACCGCAGGGGCTTATGACATTGAATACGACGGTTTCACCACCAATATCGGGCTGTCCGCATTGGGTTTAAGCGCTGGTGCGCATACTATGACGGTTGCGATAGCTGATTCGGGCGATCATCTTTTCGATTCTGCGATCTTTATCGGTTTGGACTCGTTTGGTGGTGCGCCTGACCCTGTTAATATGTCTTTGCCGGGCACCTTGTCGCTGATACTTGCAAGCATGCTGGCGCTGGTATGGCGCAGACGTCGTAGCTAAGCCGGCGACCCTATTTCTCACACTTTGAGAGAGCCCCGACTAGAGGGGCTGTTGCCATTTGGCACTAATTAGTTGATTTAGAATAGTAAACTCGTAATATTGTCGTTACCACACAAACAATAACGAGTTTGCTATGCCCCGACTATCGCTCAATGATGAACTCTGGTCGAAGCTACGGGTAAGTTTGCTTCAATTTGGTGTTTATGACAAGCGTAACCTTCGCAAAATGGTGGAAGGTATGTTTTATCGATTACGAACAGGATTACCGTGGCGAGGAGATTTACCTGAATACTTTGGTTCCTGGAATGCTATTTATAAGAAATTTAACAATTGATCAGCCAAAGGTATTTGGAAAAAGCGTTAGATTTACTGGTCGATGACCCTGACCTGGAATGGGGATTCATAGATGGTAGTTATGTAAGAGCTCATCAGCATAGACAAAGCGCAGCGGCTGGCGGAACGGTTGTTGGCAACCTGTCACTATTTCTTCTAGCAAACGACAGGTACAGTTACCATTTAGCCGGAATAAGCGCATTCGTAAATATCATCCAATAGATTTCGTATAAAAGTGATATAGCCTGTTTCCGTGTTTTGGGTGTCGTTGGCCAGAATATCGATACGGGTTTTGTGCACTTCCACTGAACCGGATATGCCTTTCAGATACTTGTCATTGCCGATCGAGTCGACAATGTAGCAAATGGCCCTATCCTGGGTAATTTGTCGGTTTAATCGGGACAGGTGCGAGATGCCTGGTCGCTTTTCAGGTGTGTCGCTTAAACTGCCCGCTATATTCAGGTCAAATCTTTTGGCCAGGTGGGTCAGTGAATTGTGCCTGGAATAAATAGGGCGTTTTTGGTTGGCTGAAAACTTTTCCTGATATTCGCTGAGCAGGTTTTTTATGCGTTTTTCAAATGTGTCGAATCGCATGTCGACATTCGCTTTTTGTTCTGGACTCAATTTTGTCATATTGGCTTTTATTATGCGGCCAATATGCAGCGCTTCGGAGGGATCCAGCCATAAATGCATATCTGAGTGGTGTTCATGTTCATGATCGATGCTGTCGGAATTGTACTGCTTTGCCTGTTTCGCTGGTGGTTGCGACGGGCTGGTTTTTTCGTTGCTTGCGCTATGATCATACAAGGCAATATGGGTAACGTTATTTGCCTGAAGGATTTTGCCTAGAAAGGATTCCAGGTCAGGGCCGATCCAGAAAAAATAGTCACTGTCGCGAAGTTTTCTTACGTCTGACGGTTTTAATTGGTAGTAATGAGGGTTGCCTGATTGAGGGATAAGGACATCCAGTTGCGCATCTTCCCCCAGTATTGCCTGGGCAATCAATCGCAGTGGCTGTATCGAAGTGACGACTTTTAGTTGATTGGGATTGGTTGTGTCAGCGCTGGCTGGATCCTTTGCAGGCGATAAAAATCGTATCGTAAAAATAGCCGTTACCAGAAAAAGCAATGCCATGATTGTCTTTTGTAAGCTACTTGTTTTCGTTATTGTTTGCATACTCAAACAGGACTCCGTCAAATCTAGCAAGGACAAATCATATCATGCAATTTAAACACATGCTGCCGAGTTTCATCACCTTCATAAGCCCTGTCCATGATCATGTGTTGGGCTTTAAATGCCTTGTTTTTCAGTGTTTCCAGCCGTTTTCCACCTTCCGGTGCATCCCCGTTTTGCCCCGGTGATAAAGAAAACGCTACTGCTGTTCTGTCATCAGCAGCGACCATGTGTATTTTGGTTGCCCATCCACCTCGGCACTTGCCGATAGATTGTGCACCGTTTTTTTTAACGCGCCAGTACCATCAGGATGCACTTTACTAATCGTGCTATCGATGGAGTAAGTCTTAACTGTTACATTGATAAAGTCACAGTCTTGCAGGGCTGAAAATAGACGATCTAACACTCCATTTTTTGCCCAACGATTAGCACGTGTATAAACCGTATGCCAATGGCCGAACTTTTCCGGCAAGCCCCGCCATTTACAGCCTTGTTCCGCAACATACAAAATGGCATTTAAGACCTGTAAATTGGATATTTTTACGTTTCCTCGCTGGCGAGGAAGGTATTCTGAAATAAGGTTATATTGAGCCGCTGTAATTCCCATTCGGTTATTATACACTGATTTAGCGTTAACAGGCCCTGGCAGTTGTTGTGTTTTTTGCACGAAAGTTCGTGTCAAGCCATCCTCCCCATCAATCTGTTCAACGCTGGTTGGCCATAATGCAGTAAAAAATTGTTTGTTAGGGATTTATGGGGTATGTTGTCTAGTATGGCCAGACTTAACGGGATGGTCTGATGAATGACTATGGCCTTTACTTTGTGTTATGGCCTTAAAAAAACAATTATTAACTTTTCATCGTCGCTAAATCAGGGTAAACACTTATGCTTTATCACACCTACGAATTGACTCACGCTGCATTTGCTCCTGCACGAAAACTCGCCAAAGTGCTCAAACAGATCAACCGATCCAAAGCAAATCCGTTGTCGCATACTTTTATCGGTAAACACATGTCGGCAGGTCTCTCTCTCTTTGAGCGAGTTACCAAACGCTATGATAAACCTGAATGGCAACTGGCCGAAACTCAGTATAAGGGCAAAACTGTTCCGGTGACCGAGCACGTTGTTTGGCAAAAGCCATTCGCACGACTGGTTCACTTCAGTCGTGATATCAAATTGGTCGATAAACGTCGAACTCTGTCTGGGCAACCCCGAGTTTTGATTGTCGCGCCATTGTCCGGGCATTATGCGACCTTATTGCGGGGAACCGTCGAAGCTTTTTTGCCTGCTCATGAAGTATTTGTGACTGAATGGACTGACGCAAGAGAGGTGCGGCTGAGCGCCGGTAAGTTTGACTTGAACGATTATATTGACTACCTGATCGAAATGCTGTCTGTGATTGGTCCGGATGTACACATTGTGGCGGTGTGTCAGCCGGGGCCGGCTGTACTGGCTGCGGTTTCACTGATGTCAGAAGATCAATCGCCTTCATTGCCGGCAACGATGACCATTATGGGGTCGCCGATAGATGCCCGATTGTCACCGACCGTTCCCAATGAATTGGCAAAGGAGAAGAGTTATAGCTGGTTTGAGAAAAACGTGATTTATTCTGTTCCCCTGCCTCACAAAGGTGTGATGAGAAAAGTGTATCCCGGATTTCTGCAATTGAGCGGCTTTATCAGTATGAACAGCGACCGCCATATACAAGCCCACAAGGACTATTTCAATCATTTGATCGAAGGTGACCGGGATAGTGCGGGAAGACATAAAGAGTTCTACGATGAGTACTTGGCGGTTCTTGACCTGCCGGCAGAGTTTTATCTTCAAACGATAAAGGATGTGTTCCAGGAGTTCAAACTGCCGGATGGCAAGTTTTATCACAAAGGTCGTCTGGTCAAACCCGAGGCAATCACTGAAGTAGGTTTGATGACGGTCGAAGGAGAAAATGATGATATCTCGGGTATTGGTCAGACCCAGGCCGCGCATGATTTGTGCTGCAATATTCCGCTCTCCAAACAATTGGACTATATTCAACCGGGAGTTGGGCACTATGGTGTGTTCAGTGGCCGCAGGTTCAGAGAAGAAATACAGCCAAAGATCGCTAGTTTTATGCTAAGTAACTTTGATGCACAAAAAGAAAGGGCTGAGCAGAAAAAACGCCGGCACCTGTTTGAGTTGGCTGAGAGCGCTTGATAGAGCGCTCGATTTAGTCAGGCAGAACAATGACAATACGTTTTTGTGCTGGTGATAGACAAAAGTCAAGGTTGCAATCAGGTTGTCGCTGTTGACTTGCCAGTTTCAGACTATGAGTGATAGAGAGCTATAGTGTTCACTCGATAGGCATTACGGGGCGTTTCTATGCAAAAATTTGTCAAGGAAAACCTGGTTCTGGTTACAGGGATTGTACTCCCGGTCTTGCTTGTTATTGGTTTCTTGATTCTGGCTAATATCCCCAGGGCGCTATTAGACCCGCCACAACACGACTTTTTGTTGGTCGGTTATCGGTATGATAGTCATCATATTCGTAACTATTATCTTGATTTCGAGATCAAAGATGGTGTTGCGGTAGGTCGCGTCACGCCCAAGAAAGAAAACGCGAATGCCGACTATCGTTATCATCAGCATGCCAATCTGTTTCTTTACAAAACGAGTGACCAAAGCTTCGAGGAAGTCGCTTACGATCTGCCCGAAAACCCGGACAAACTGGAAAAGCCTGTAGCTTTTTCAGTTCAGAGTATTCGTGATCTGTCGTTTTCCTCAAAGTCAATTTCACCCGATGGCTATCAGTTTGAATATCTGGGGTATCGAGGTCATGGCGGTCTGCTCGGGGAAATATTCGGTATGGGCAGGCGATACGATAGTCATTATGTGCTTACGAAAGACGGAGTATATTTCGAGCTTCCTTATCCAGCATCACACAGACGCTACTACTATGGTCAGAATTTGGCTTTCCTTGGATGGGTTGTGTCTGAAAGGAAATAACCATGACAAGCAAAGATGATGCGTTGGCCGATATCCTTGATATTGTCCGTCGACATAATTTGAGCATCGATGATATTTCGACAGCAATGGCCAAGTCGGTGTCGCCAGGCCCGCTCGGCCGAAGCTCCAGTGTGCTGGCTAAGGTCTTGGCGTTTCTCGGCAGCATATTTGTATTGGCTGGAATCGCTTTGTTTGTTGGTACGCTTTGGCATGATTTCAACTCGGCCACCCGGGTTTTGGTGACGCTGGGAGTCGGCTTTGCCATTTTTCTGTTTGCTTTGGCGACAACAACAGACTCACGTTTTAGCCGGGTAACCGTCCCTTTACTGCTTATTTCCAGTTTACTTCAACCAATCGGTATCGTTGTTATGCTGGAGGAGTATTCTCGCGGTGGCGAGCCGCTTCATGGTGTACTCTTTATGTGCGTCGTGATGTTTATCCAGCAGTTTTTTACTTATCTGGCTCGAAAGGAATATACCGTATTGCTCTTTGCTTCCCTGTTTTTCGGGGCAGCGGGGTTCGGTACCTTATGTGACATAGTTGGGATTGACGCTGACTGGATATTGCTGGTGGCGGGTATCTCGTTGATGTGTTTGTCGTATGTGATCGATCGGTCGATACACAAAGTCATTACGCCATTCTGGTATTTGGTCGGTTCAGTTTTTTTTCTGTACGGTGTATTTGGAATCATTGAACACAGCATTTTCGAAATTCTGTTTTTTGGTTTCGCTTCCGGTATTATGTATCTGGCCACTGTGGTGCGCAGTCGGATACTCTTGTTCGTTAGCGTTATATCGATTGTGGCGTTTACCGGTCACTATTTTCAGGGTGTATTGGTGGATGCATTCGGGCTGATTGTAATGGGAGTATTACTAATTGGGTTAAGCGCATTCGCGATGCAGCTGAGTCGCAAATATATCCGTAACTGATAGGCCGCTCTTGGCGGCGGCAGCCTAAGCGAGACATATTGAATAATAAAAGCTTTTAGCTCGCATATGGTTTAGACTAGTGGCTGTCGACCCGGCATTGACCTTCAACCTTCTTCGATATTGGGTAACTATACTGATTCTTATGAAATATCTTTCCGGATTTAACGAAAAACTATCTCATTTGCGTCACGACAAAAATCTGTCACATGAAGATATTGCCGCTTTTGCCAATGTCGAGGTTGCAGTTGCCAAAGCCTGGGAAAACCTGTCCGCTGAGCAGAGGGTTTATCCAACATTAGACAATGTCATAGACCTGTGCTTGTCTATGTCACTTTCTTTGGATCAATTATTAAATGTCGCCGAAGAACAGACTGGTGTTCAATTGGAACTGCCTGGTTTAAGGCTTGTCGAGGAAGGAGACTTAAGCCAAAGCCTGGACTCGCTTCAATATGAAATTGATAAATGGATTCCGACAGAAGAAGAGGTCGAATTACTTAAACGCTTTAGAAATAGCGATGACGAGAACAGAAAGCTGATATTACAGTTGATGACTCAGTGAGCAACCGATTGTAGCTGGATTCAATGATTAAGCGATGATAATTATTCTGTGTAGATATTTTTATACACATGGTTTGTGGCCTCGACAAAACCGTGAATAGTGCCACAATCGAATCTGCGGCCTTCAAATATATAGCCAAGCACTTGTGTTTGTCTGGCCTGACTCCGCAGGGCATCGGTTATTTGTACTTCCCCGTTTTTGTCTGGTGAAGTGTTCGCTATGATGTCGAAAATATCTGGGGTAAGAATGTAACGACCGATAATGGCCAGGTTGCTTGGCGCCTCTGCTGGAGCCGGCTTTTCAATCATATCGCTAATTCGATAGAGATTCTCTTCTATTGCTTCCCCTGAAATTATCCCATAGTGGTGAGTTTGATCTTTTGGTACTTCTTGAATAGCAACGATACTGCATTTAAATTGATTGTAAAGTTGCGTCATTTGAGCCAGAACTCCGGGAGTGCCTTCTTCTGTTACGCACATGTCGTCCGCTAGAACAACCGCGAAAGGGTTGTCACCAACCAAATTGTGACCTGACAGGATGGCGTGTCCCAGTCCTTTCATTTCACGCTGACGGGTGAAGGCAAAACGATTATTATCAAGTAGTGTTCGGATTGACGATAAAAGATCGTCTTTCCCTGTTCCTTTTATCTGTGTTTCCAGTTCATAACTAATGTCAAAATGATCGGCAATCGCTCTTTTGCCACGGCCTGTGACAAACCCGATATCATGAATTCCCGCCTCCATCGCTTCTTCCACACCATACTGAACCAGTGGCTTGTTAACGATCGGCAGCATTTCTTTCGGCATCGCTTTTGTCGCCGGCAAAAAGCGTGTGCCGTAACCTGCAACCGGGAAAATGCACTTATCTATCATAGTGATGGGTTCCACTTTGGACTAGGTTCTTTCTTCTATATAGCAGTATTATGCGTTACTTGGAAATAAAGTGTCAGTATTATTGCGTAAATAACCGGTAAACATCGGATTTTGCGGATGAGATTGTGTTACCTTTGTGACAGTAGTGCAGGTTTAGCAAAGATGATTGGCAGGAGAAGTTTTTTATGAGCAGAACGATAGACTTTTATTTCGATTTTGGCAGCCCTGCCAGTTTTCTGGCTTATAAGCGTTTGCATTGGCTGACACAGGAATACAGCGCAGAGATCAACTCTATTCCAGTATTGCTTGGCGGTATTTTTAAGGCTACCAATAATTCCCCGCCGGCCACTGTGCCTTTGAAAGCTCGCTGGATGCTGAACGATTTGGCCCGCTACGCCAAGCTTTATGGTATCGATATTGAGTTTAATCCGTTCTTTCCCATTAATACTCTCTATCTGATGCGGGGGGCAGTCTATGCCCAACAGGAAATGTTTTTTGAAAAATACCTCGGTGTCGTGTTCGATGCGATGTGGTGTCATCCGCAAAACATGGGTGATCCGCAAGTGGTAGACAGAGTGCTTGGTGACGCGGGAATCGATGCTAAAAAATTGTTTGAGGGCATTGATCAACCCTCGATCAAAGAGGGTCTGAAAGTCAATACGGAAGCGGCTGTAGCACGAGGTGTGTTTGGTTGTCCGGCCATGTTCTATAACGATGAATTGTTTTTTGGTCAGGACCGGATTTTCTTTATCGAGAATATGCTGAAATCAAGTTGATGGCACCAGGTCAGCGTGGTACCGGGTATGAATATGGTCACTGGAGCCGATAGTGCTCAATCGACGGCCATGGATTTAAAGTTTAATTCAAATATGACCGAACTGCCGCTCACCTCAAATCCGACCAACAACAAGGGCTTGCCGGAAGGTGAGTGCTCAGCGGCGATAAAGGTCAAACCTTCCGGACCTAAATCGCCATCAGCATCTGCTTTTTGGCTGCCATCTTTAGCTGCCCGCAGCTTGTCGTCATCGAAAGTACGGGTATTGATTTCACCCAGGAAACTGACATTGGCCGGATCAGTGACATCAAACGCCATCACGCTGGAAATACGTTCAAGCCCGATAAATGCAATGATTTGTGAGCCAACCCGGCCGATAGTCACGCCTTCTGGTTCGATACCTTTGTTGTCACTACGGTTGTCGAAGTTGTTTTTGTCGTTACTGGCGTTGAAGTTATCGGGATAGTTATCTGCAATATAGTGAGCCATAAAACTGCCGCTGTCATAGACAGGAGCCGTGAAATTATCAGTATCCCAAATACTGAACGAGCGGGCACCAAAGCTATAAAGGGCTTCGTAAACACCATTGCCATCCGTATCACCCATAATCATGCTGAAGTCTATTTTACCCAGCGCTTTTTTATTGCCGCAGTCAAGGTTATGGCACTGGGTTTTATTAAATCGGGCCGTATCCACAGAGACATCATCGAAGTTGATTTCCTCTGAAAAGCCACCCCATTCACGTGCATCACCTTCGTTAGCGGTAACAATATAGTGCTTACCATTCACCGAATAATATGCAATTGAATCTGGCATATACATTCCCCAAATTGGCCAGGTTCTGATATTGATAGCATTATCTTTATTGCTGACATCCAGTTCATTGCCGACAAGCGAGTGGTCTTTCGCGCCAAGTGGCTTAATCGCGGTTACCCTGGCAGTGCCAATATCGACGATGGCGATGGCATTGTTTTCCTGCAAACTGACATAGGCCGTTTTGCTGTCTTTACTGACTGCAATATATTCAGGTTCCAAATCTTCACTGACGTTACTTGGGGTGCCGTCTGCCTTGTTCCCGAAGATACGGACACCTGCATCAATAAGTCGTTGTTTTTGTTTGTTATAAGGGGTAAATGCGGCGGTTTTGACAACCGGATTATCCATATCAGTCAGGTTGATTACGCTAACAGAGCCTTCGGCGTCGACTATATAATTGTCATCAGGCTCGCCTTCGTTGGCTACCAGAAGATAACGACCATCCGGGGTAAAGGTCAGCATATCCGGCAAGGCGCCGACTGGAATGGTTTTTAGACGTTTCAGGGTGTCGGCATGGTATATCACGACATAACCGTTATCTGTTTTAACCTCGGCCTGTACCGCTAACGCTATCAGGTTGCCGTGCACTGCCACACTGTTAACTGCAGCACCGATATCGGCAGTTTCCAATGACGTAACGAGAACAGGATTGGTAATATCCGATAAGCTCAGAACGTCTACTTTTTTATTTTGTGCATTCACGACAAATTCGCGTTTACTGGCCGGATGATAGGCGACTATTTCAGCCGCTGATTGATTGAAGCCACCATGCACGTAACTGGCCACTTTGGAGAAAGTGACGTGGTTATAATATGTTTGTTTAGCTTTATTATCAGTGTTTGTATCTGCGTTGTCGCCACATCCAGACAGTAAAGCCGTTGCAGCAATCAAGCTGACGGCCAGTGTAGTTGTTTTGTTGATAAATCTGAATACTAAAGGATGTGTCATAGATGAACCTGTTTGGATTAAAGGCAAAGAGGAATGAAGATAACCGCGATGTGTTAAAGTAAAATGACACTAATATTGAATAGCACGAATCCATGCGCCAATCAAAATAAGGTATATCTCGAGATTATAGAAAGTTCCGGTAGACCAAGACCTTCTATGAATGCAGCGGTCAGTAAATATAGTACGCTGGGTCGAGGATTGTGGGTTGTTACTATTGGCGTTGCCGTTTACAACATCGCTATTGCAGAAGACAAGGTCACTGCTACGGCGAAAGAAGGAGTGATAATGGATGGAGGTTTTGCCGGAGGTGCTGCTGGCGGTGCCAAAAGGATAAAGAAGAAGCCGCACTTCTGAAGGATAATAGCGACAAAACCACACAGCAGGGCGATGAATACATCAAGCACGCTGTTGTTGATGGTTTAGTCAGGCAGGCGCGATAGTCAACACCACTGTCATTACCAAGAACAGCAGTTTACGTTTTTTTTCCTTTGGTTTAATGGTATCGATTGTTATCAATGTAATAATTTTTCTCGCTGTCACTTTGTTATGCTTGTGTATCCCATGCTTGAATTTTCAGGTTAAGACTTTGGTTTTGCTGCGTTGGCTACGTTTTGTCAGCAGCGCCAGACCAAGCAACATCAGCAAGGCGGGTGCGGGCGATGAAACCGCATTGTTGCCTCTCAGCAAATCGTAGGCGTAACCGGCCAGCAAGTTGTGTGCAGCCGTAGTGGGGTGGATTTCATCCCAAAACAAGGTGGTGTCGGCGTCGGCGCATTCGATTTCGTAGCGAAAACCAAACCAACCTCCTATGCTACGGCATTCGCTGGTGACATCGGTAAAGCCAAATACGCTAGGGTCGGCTATCATCTGACCAAACAGACTATTGACATCGAAATGATAAATATTGGCGTTCGGGTTATTGTTGTTCAGGGTTGTCAGACGTTGTTCGAGGCCGACATTCCAGAGATCGGTGAGGGCAGTACCTTCTGCACTTTGTGAGGCATCGCCTGCAAATTCGGGGATAACGCCAATGTCAGGCAGGTTAGGTACCAGCAAATTGGTTACGCCGTTGGTCAGCTCGATATTCAAGCCGGCCATCATGGAATCCAGTGCTTCATCGATGGCACTTCTATTCTGGTCTACCGTCCGCCCGTTGGTTATCAGCGCACGAATGTTGTTGCCGCCTATCCAATTGATGTACAGGGCATCAGTGTCAACGCTATAGTTGGCATCCCAGTAATCGATTTGTTGCCTGAAACTGTACGCAGCGATACTGTCAATAGCATCGCCTTCATCTACCAAGGCGCCACCGTAGGCATAGTTGTTGCCACTACCGACGACAGATGGATTCTGGTTTTCTTCTGGTGCCATACCCAGTCTGTTGCTGAGGTACTCATGCCAGACCGGGCCATTGGAAAAACGGCCATTGTCTCCATAGTGGGCGATAATGCTAAAGCCGGAACCCAGAAAGTCAGCGACATTACCGGTGTCCGACAGGCTGTCACCGAAAATATACATATCAGAAAAAACGGGTGTAGCCTGCACGGCAGCGGTAAAAGAAAAGAGCGTGCCGGTTGCGATCGCAGTGGCTTGTTTACGTAATAAAGTCAATTGCATAATTGGTTATCACTCGTTACTGTTGCGCATGTTGATTTTCAGAACAGGGTGCTTCGGGATATCAGAAAGGTTGCCGTTGCCTATCTTTTCAAAAGCTTGTTTTTAAGCAATAGATATGCCTTGGCTAGTTTATAGACAAAAAAATAAAGTGATAAAGGCTTTTTGGGGCTTTCTTCACTGGGCACGGGGGATAAAAGTGTAAGAAAAATTGACAATTTGTGTTTTCTTTTTTATCTGATCGCGCCGAGAAATTATCCGCTCGGTCAATTGTTGTTTGACTATATAATAATGGTTATCATTCACGCTTGATTGGGTCTCAATAACCAGCGTGTATTTCATTTTGACGGTATCGGTGATCAGCAGAGGATTAAGTGGTGAATAATTACAGATTTGCAAAAAACTTACTGGCGTTGGCCACTGCCAGTTTGGTGATTGGTCAGGCCTACGCGGCAAACGATAAGGAGGCGGTAACCTTGGAAAATGTGACTGTCACAGCGAGTGGTCACTTAAGTGACGAGTTGCAGACACCTCATGCGGTGACAGTGGCAGATCAAGAGCTGATTGAAAGCACAGGTGCGGATAATGTCGGGCAGTTATTGAAGGGGCAGCCAGGGATATCACTCACAGCGGATGGTGCCTGGGGTGCCAATCCCGTATTACGTGGTCTGAGTAAAGAGCGATTGGTTATTTTGGTTGATGGTATGCGTTTGAATTCGGCCCAGCCCTACGGCGCGGTGGCATCATTGATAGGCATGCAACAGATCGAACGGGTTGAGGTCGTCAAAGGACCGGTATCGGTATTGTACGGTTCAGGTGCTATGGGTGGTGTCATCAATTTTATCACGCCTAAAGCCGATTTTACCCAACAGACCGAGTTTGGAGGCAATGCGACTCTAGCTGCATCTAGTGCTGACAAAGGTGCTCGAGGTGCCGTATCACTGGTTGCCAGTAATCAGCGACATGCGTTGAATCTAAGTGTTTCCGGTGAGCGTCTCGATGACTATGAGTCGGGTAGTGGCCAGGAAGTGAAGCACACGGGTTACGATCAGTGGGCGCTGGCGGCCAACTACCGTCTGAAAACGGGTGATATTGGTTTCCTGGAAGTCAATCTGCAAAATCAAAAAGACGATGATGTCTGGTATCCGGGGTCGGTTAAACCGCACCCGGCACATATTACCCGGACGATTCATTCGCCGGAGCAAGAGCGTACGCTTTATGAATTGGCTTATAATCTTGAGCTTGATTCCAGCTGGCAACCGGAGTTTAGAGCCAATGTCTTTAAACAGGATGTTAGGCGAACCATTTACGCTTTTTCTGAACGATTCCAGCGTGATGTCGTTCGTACCGATGTCACCTTCGCCACGTTGGGTTCCGGGTTGAAGTTAATATTGAGGCCCAACGAGAAGCATACGCTGTCAATGGGACTGGATGGCTGGAAAATGACCGGTGATCCCGAGCGTTATATGGATACCAATCCGCCACTGTTCGATAACAATATGCGTTACGACCCATTCAGTGAAGCTGAAATTACCTCTTTGGGAATGTATCTTCAGGATGAATGGCTGGTACAACGCTGGAGTGTCAAAGCCGGTGTGCGCTATGATCAAATCGAAGCGGATGCGGATAGTGCGGTAGGTTTGCCAGCCGGAACCCGGTTTGATAGCAATGATTTCATGTTTTCCTGGTCATTGGGTGGTGTTTATCATGTCAGCGATATGATAAATCCGTATCTGTCCGTTAGCCGGGCGCACCGGGCAGCGGACATGCGAGAGCGGTTTGAATCCAGCCCGCGTGGTGATGGGTTTATGCACCAGGGCAATCCAAACCTTGACCCGGAACAGAACACTACATTTGAGTTGGGCCTGAAAGGGGCCAGTGCTGACGTTCGTTACAGCATAGGGGTCTATCAATCAACGATCAAAGACTACATTATTGGTCGGGTGACGGGCGCTAACAGTCCTCAAGGATTACCAATAAAAGCCACGGAAAATCTGGCTGAGGTGACCATCACCGGAATGGAGGCAGAGATCGAAAAAACACTGGCTGATAGTACCTATGCCTTTGCCTGGTTAAGTTATTTGAAAGGTGAAAATGAATATGACGACGAGCCACTGATGCAAATGCCGGCACCAGAGTTAACTTTGGGTCTTCGTCATGCACCTCAGTTGGGGTTGAACTGGGATGTCAGTGCACGAATGGTAAAAGAACAGGATCGGATTGGTAAAAAACTTTCGAATAACAGAGAAGATGAAACCGAGGGTTTTGTAACTGCTGATGCTGGCGTCGGGTATCGCTTTATGACCGCTGGTCTTGAGCATTCAGCGCGTTTGGCAGTGACTAATATTTTCGATCGCCATTATCACGAGCACCTCGCTGAAGGTATCAGTGGCAATGAGCCTGATGCGATCGGTCGTAATATTCGGTTAAGCTGGAATTCCCGGTTCTGATACCATAGGGGTAGATGCTAGTAGGCAGGAGTTGCTCCCTCCCCTGGGAAGGGGAGGGTTGGGAATAGCCATAGTCTTCACCTTTTCTTCGCGCAGGTATAACCGGCGAAAATGCTTTGTGCCTGAAAGCGTTGTTAAGAATAAATTGTCTGTCACTCGCAGGTAAACTGCTTTTAGTTGAAAATAACCTCAATACTTCCTATCCTTGACCGTATATCACTGCTTCAGACTTGTAATACGATGTACCGATAACGGCAGCAACTCGTTTTGGTTTCAAAGCTATTGGTTACACAGTGGTTAGCGACAAAGTGGTGAATGATAAAGATAGCCAGATAAATTGGAGGAGTCGAGAAACAGGCTGCCAGGTGGCAGGCGCTATCCCTCCCCTTTCGAAAGGAAAAGGGGTTCTCGCACAAAAAATGAGCAATCATATAGCAAAAGTACGCTGGCGAAAGGAAAACGAGTTCTCTCACAAAGGTTTTGAGCGTCGCCATGACGTGTATTTTCAGGATAATGTCAGCTTGCCATGTGGTGGTGCCAACAATGACTATGGCGCCGATCCAGAGCAAATGCTGGCTTCTGCCATGGCCAGTTGTCATATGTTGACTTTTTTGGCACTGGCTGCAAAGAAGCGTCTTCAGGTCGCCAGTTATGCCGATGATGCCGAAGCGATTCTGGGAAAACGTGAAGATGGTAAATTCTGGGTCGAAAAAATTGTGCTGAATCCGATAGTGGAGTTTTGTGGCGATAAAACGCCTGATCTGGCAACCGTTCGGGCAATGCATGAAAAAGCTCATGCCCATTGTTTTATTGCCAACTCAGTTGCAACGGATATGAAAGTGGAAGTAAAAAGCTGATTGCCAGGGTTGTTCGTTATAGCAAACCGGATAGAAGTGCTGGAAAAATGTCGGCTGAGTACGGCGTGATCGTGGCAAGCAGGAAAGTTGATTTATGACACGTAGAGCAAGCGTTTCGCATAGGGAACAGGCGGAGAATGGTTCGAACGTTCCATTCTCCATTGGACGACCAGGAAAATTCTGACAATCGCGCTGTCCGATACCGCAAATGACTATGATGCTGCCCTTATTGGGGTCCTGTGGAAGAACCCCCAAATCTGTAAACTTTGATGGTTAATATTCGATCAGTCATCTCGCCAAAAATGCTGTTTCACATGATCCTCTAAAATTCTTGCCATTGCCTCCACGTCGATTTTCCCGCTACTCTTCTTAAAGCTGTACCGGCCAGTGAACAATGTATGTGTCCAAGCGATCGGTGAAATACGAATAAACTCATCAATGACCTTTTGA